>Ga0098046_1000423_pt1 | contig 15583 bp, 9 predicted proteins | sample 11BtaG_FD_77067 | JGI IMG/M metagenome (GOLD analysis project Ga0098046, IMG submission 77067) | Marine viral communities from the Subarctic Pacific Ocean - 11B_ETSP_OMZ_AT15265_CsCl metaG | ecosystem: Environmental > Aquatic > Marine > Oceanic | place: Pacific Ocean | collected 2015-01-16
CCAAGTTGTTGATGGCTTTACTACCGCCTAACGCTCCTTTCTTCCGCTTGGTCATCGACCGATACGAGCTTGAAAAGGCGAAGGCTGAGTTAGGCGAGGAAGGGGGTGAGCAGCTTCGTACCGACCTTGAGAAAGCATTAAGCGACGTTGAACGAGCTGTCAGTCAAGAGGTTGAGGTTGAAGCGTTTAGAGTCGGCGTGTTCGAAGCTCTGAAGAATTTGTTGATAACAGGCAATGCACTGCTCTATCTCCCCGACGACGGCGGTATGAGAGTGTTCCGTCCAGACCGTTACGTTGTTAAGCGTGATGCCATGGGGAACGTTACGCATATCGCCGTCAAGGAGACTGTTGCTCCGTTCATGCTTCCAGAAGAAGTACGACAAGAAGTTTACAAAGAATCCAAAGACAACAACTGCGACCTGTACACGTCGATCTGTAGAGAAGGCGACAAGTTCGTGGTCAAGCAAGACGTCAAAGGTATCGTTATTGAAAGCTCCAGTGGGGAATACCCGATAGACAAGTCACCGTGGTTACCGCTTCGATACACCCGTATAGACGGAGAAGACTACGGTCGTGGCTTTGTTGAAGAATACATTGGCGACTTAAAGAGTTTAGAATCATTGACTAAGGCAATCGTGGAAGGTTCAGCAGCCGCCGCCAAGGTCTTGTTCATGGTCAACCCGAACGGTACTACTCGCGCGCGTACCCTTGCTGAAGCTCCTAACGGTGCAATCGTACAGGGATCGGACGGGGACGTATCCGTACTACAGCTTAATAAATTCAATGACTTTCGCGTAGCTCAAACGGTTATGGCTCAGATCCAAGACCGACTCAGTCACGCGTTCCTTTTAAACAGCTCCGTCGTTAGAGACGCAGATCGAGTTACCGCCGAGGAAATACGAATGTTATCGCAAGAGCTTGAATCCGCTCTGGGCGGGCTGTACTCAATCTTGTCTCAGGAGTTCCAACTTCCACTTGTTACCCGTCTCATGGACAGGATGAGCAAGAAGGACAAGTTGCCTAAGCTTCCAAAAGACATCGTCAAGCCTACCATCGTGACAGGTGTTGAAGCGCTTGGACGTGGTAACGATCTTAACCGTCTCGATATGTTCCTTGCAGGAGCTAATCAAGTGGTCGGCCCAGAAGCTGTCGCTCAATACGTAAACGTAGGTGACTACTTCAAACGCCGTGCAACCGCACTTGGTATCGAAACCGACGGACTTATAAAGTCGGACGAAGAGATTCAGATGGCTATGCAACAAGCACAACAACAAGAAATGATGATGAAGCTTGGAGCGCCCGCCGTAGCACCGACTATTAACGCTATTGCACAAGAACAGCAGGAACAACCGCCTGTTGAACAATAACAACCAACCAGTAAAAACGGACAAACGTCATGGCAGATTATCAAAAAGTAGAAATAAACGAACCAGCACCTAACGAGATTGAACCCGAAGAACAGCAAGCAGCGACGTCTGAAGAACCTCAAGGCGAGCAAGAACGCCCAGAATGGCTACCAGAGAAGTTTGAGTCAGCGGAAGACCTCGCCAAAGCTTACGGAGAACTTGAATCGAAGTTGGGAGCGAACCGAGAAGAACCAACGCAGGAAGAAGAAGCGGTAGAAAACGAGACTGAACCTACTACCGAACCTAACCAAGCTCAGACTTTAATCACGGACGCATCACAAGAGTTCTTTGAGAACGACGGTAAGCTGTCTGATGAAACGTACGAAGCACTTGCTCAAGCAGGTCTTAGTCGTGAACTGGTCGATGGTTATGCCCGTGGTCAAGCTGCTTTACAAGAGAACGAGGCTACGCAGATCAAGTCGGCAGCCAACGGCGATTACGAAGCTATGTCCGAGTGGGCGAGCAAGACGCTGACTGACGACGAGATGAACACTTTTAACGAAACGGTAAACAATGGATCTGTTGATCAAGCAAAGCTCGTAGTAAGCGGGCTATACGCTCGTTACAAAGCTGAAGAAGGCGGTAGTCAACCAAAGCTTGTAACAGGCAACACGACTGGATCTTCGACCATGCCTTTTCAATCCATGCAAGAAGTCAGTAGGGCTATGCAAGATCCACGCTACAAGAGCGGTGACAAAGCGTATCATGCCGAGTTGGATCGCCGACTGGCTGTATCCAGTATCTAACCATGCTTGAGCTGTTGACATTGTTCCTGACAGGCGGAGGTTCCGCTGCGATGGGATCAATCTTAAAGGGAGTATTCGGCGCTATGGTTGACTCCCGTCAGCAGAAGTACGAGTTGGAAATGATGCGGGAAGCGAGGAACAATGACTATGCACTTAAATTTCAAGAAACACTTAATGGTGGAGACGGCGGGGCTTTTGTTCGCGGTACTAGGCGTATGCTTGCTGTTATCGGGATGTGCACGCTCTCGGCAATCACCCTCCTTACCACCATCTATCCAAGCGTTCCAATCCTCACAACAACCAACATTGACGGAGAAGGTCGAAACTCATTCCTATGGGGACTCATCGATCTTCAAGCGTCACAAGCCTATATGGCGATTACAAGCGGACATATTTCCCTCTTCGCCGTAACGTGCATCTATCCGCTTATAGTAGGTTTCTACTTCACTCCAGGTGGTAGACGCTAACATCATCACTTTCGACATCACTCGACGACATTAGTCGTTGCCCCGTGCGCGGGATAACTTCGAACGAACTCGACGCGTTGAGGTCAAACATCACACTAACATTAATCTCAATTAAGGAGACAATAAATCATGGCTAATGGAGACACCACTCCCTCACGCGTCGGTCAGATTAATTCAAGTGGAGCAGTTGATGCTTTATTCTTGAAGAAGTTTGCTGGCGAAATATTAACGACATTCGAAGAAAACAACGTTTTCAAGAGCTTGCACACGATGCGCACCATCGAGAATGGCAAGAGCGCTCAGTTCCCAGTTACGGGTATTGCTTCCGCTTCTTACTACACTCCAGGTCAAAACATCGCTGACAGCGGTAACAGCTACTTGAGCGACATCAAGAAGAATGAAGTAGTCATCACTATCGACGACGTCCTTCTCGCTTCTACGTTCCTCAGTTCTATCGACGACGTAAAGAACCACTACGACATCCGCAGCGTTTACGCTAACGAGTTGGGTAAGGCTCTTGCTGTCCGTTTCGATACCGCTATCGCAAAGGTATTCATCGCTGCTGCTCGTTCAGCCGCTACCATTACTGGCGGTAAAGACGGTGGAGTACTCGACGTATCCGCTCACGTCATGGGCAACGTGTCCGACGGATCTGACGATTCCGACAACACCGATCCTACAGGTGCCGAACTTGTTGCTGCTCTCTTCACTGCTGCTCAAGCACTTGACGAGAACGACGTTCCTGCCGACGGTCGCTTCTGCGTTCTTCGTCCACAGGAGTACTACAAGCTCATCACTGGCGGTAGTGGTTCCCTCGTTATCTCGACTTCCGCATCCAACAAGGACGTAGGCGGCTCTGGCTCCCTTGCTTCTGGTTCGATTGCTCAAGTTGCTGGTATCGACATCTACAAGTCAACTCACCTTCCTTCCACCAATCTGTCTTCGACCGCTACTGGCGACGGAGCTGCGTCCAACGACGTATTCGGCGGAAGCGGAAGCGGGTACAACGGTAACTTCACCAACTCGATTGGTATTGTTGCTCACCCTTCGGCTGTTGGAACCGTGAAGTTGCTCGACCTCGCTACCGAGTCTGAGTATCAGATCGAACGTCAAGGCACGCTTTTCATTGCGAAGTACGCTATGGGTCACGGAGTTCTCCGTCCTGAAGCTGCTATCGAATTGCAGAAGTAAGCTTTTCTTGGTTGTGTTGGGGGAGCGGGGTTTTCATTCGTTTTGTCCTCGCTCCCTCTCACTTCCATAATTATAACCAAAACTAGACATGGCACTAACTACGAAGCTTGAAGCTGTAAACACGATGCTCGGCGTTATCGGCGAGACACCAGTAAACACGATCAGTGGAAGCAGTCTTCCCGTACAGGTCGTAACGGCTTTAAACGTGCTTGATGAAGTTAATCGCGAGGTGCAGTCCGAAGGCTGGCACTTCAATACCGAGTTTGAATACCAACTGACGCGTAACTCATCTAATCAATTTCCTCTTCCAAACAACACCCTTAAAATCGACCTACCCATCGACAAGCATACCGATCTGGATATTGTTCAGCGTGGTACTACGTTGTACGACAGGAAGAACCATACCGACGTCTTTACCGAAGACATTAAGGTAACCATCACTTTTGAACTTACGTTTGAAGAATTGCCTCAACAGTTCCGTACGTACATCAACATTAAAGCTGCTAGGAAGTACGCAAACCGTTTCCTTGGGTCTACTGAAATCGAAGCTTTTACTTTGAGAGACGAGATAAACGCTAAAGCTACGGCAGTAGACAGCGACTCCGAGAACGCAGACCGCACCATATTTGACAACTACGACGTGTTACGCGTCATCGACAGGTAATGCCATTAATCACTACGTCCGTTCCGAATCTTGTACAAGGGGTTTCGCAACAGCCCGACAATTTAAGACACGCAGGACAAGCGGAGAATCAAGTAAACGCTTTAAGCTCTGTCGTAGATGGACTTACGAAACGTCCTAATACGGACTTCGTTAAAGCTGTTGATACTTACCCGCTTCCTACAAAGACCCATGTCTTTAAAAGGGACGCCGATAATAAACACGCTTTCTTGTTCGGTCACAACACTTCACAGGCAGTACTGGACGTTCAAGACTTGGCGAATGGTAACGATATTACTGTGTCCATTAGCTCTATAGCTCAATCCTATTTAAACAGTGCTACTTCGCCTACTCAGAGTCTAAGGGCGTTGACTGTTGCCGACTATACCTTTGTTGCGAACGATCAAGTAACGATTAAAAGCGGTAACACTTATTCAACCGCACTCGAAAACGAAGCTTTGGTGTTCGTCAAGCAAGGCGCTGCGTCTACGGAATACAGTATTAAAATAGACAACCTTAAAGCTACGAGAGACAATTCAACGCATAACTGGAATTCTTCCTCTTCGACCGACGTAGCAGAAGATTTAAAGACCGAACTAGATGCTTTGTTTCCTAGCACGGGTAAGTACGTTACAGGCGTTACCATAAACAACCCAACTACAAACGGCCCTTACGTCATGCCTACTATCGTGGCTGGCGTTCCAATGACCGACGATTACAAGGCTTGGTTAAAGGACTACAAGGTCGAGGCGTCACTAGAGCAGACTGGCAAAGGAACAGGAGCCAAAGGCGAAGTCACAATCGAAGACGGTAAGATAACAGGCGTTACTGTTACTCACTCAGGAAGCGGATACGACTCGGACGTAGCGACTTATCCCGTAACTGTTACGTTTACCGAACTGGTTCTTTACGATCAATTTGGGTGGTTGCCTCTTACCGAAGCTTATAAGTACGGCGTAGGCTCGTTGACTTCGTCGGTCAGTACCACTGCTACGGCTTCCGTAAGTTCGGGTCAAATATCATCGGCAGGTTCCACGATCGTAACGGAGCAAGAAGGTAACGTCTTAAAGATTACGCACAGTACGGGCAGCGATTTTCAACTTAGCACCAGCGACGCTTTGTCCGATACAGGTCTAGGCGTAGTCTACAAAGAAGTTGGATACATAACTGACTTACCTGCCAAGTGCTTTGACGGCTTTAGAGTCAAGGTCAGGGGCGACGCCGAACTCGATCAAGACGACTACTACGTAAAGTTCGAGACTAAAGACAACGAGGACTTCGGTGAAGGATCTTGGGTTGAAACGAATGGTTGGGAAAGTGACGGTACAGCGACTGGACAGTCGGCAGGTATACCGCTTGATTTTGACAACTCCACACTACCAATCGAAATCATTCCCCGCTTTACCGACATCGTCAAACACAATGGAAAGTTTTACAAAAGTCTGCAATCTCCTTCTTCTGCACCTAACCTTAACAAGGAACCTGCTACTACGAACGGGGCTACCTACTGGGAAGAAGAAACGGCAATTAGGTACGCTAGTGACTGGTCTTCAAGCGTCACTTACAGCGCCCCTAGTACTACCGTTCAAGCGTACGTTGCTCAAGAGTCCGTATGGACGTCAAGAGCTGCTGGAGACGCTAAGACTAACCCTAGTCCGTCGTTCGTTGGTAAGAAGGTTAAAGATCTGTTCTTCTACAAGAACCGCTTTGGCGTGTTGACTGAGTCGTCCGTGGTGTTCAGCGAAGCAGACGAGTACTTCAATTTCTGGCGTACGACTACTCAATCGCTTTTGGACTCGGCTCCGATCGACGTCGGACTTAGTCATACTAAAGTTTCCAAACTTAGATTTGCCGTACCTTTTCAAGAGAAGCTCGTACTGTTCAGTGATAATTCGCAGTTCGTGTTAAGAGGTAACGAGTTGTTGACGCCTAAGACCGTTAACATATCACCTGTTACCGAGTACAATATGAAGCCGACAGGAGACAGACCTATAGCGTTGTCCAACTTCTTGTACTTCCCTTATGAACGGGGAGACTTTACTGGGTTGTACGAATACTACGTAGACAAAGATACCGAAACGTACGACGCCGCTGATTTAACCGCTCAAGTACCTGCTTATATTCCTTCAAACGTTCATTCGTTGGTCGGCAGTTCAAACGAGAATACGATTGTCATGTACCCAACGTCGGGTAACGACTTATATATTTATCGCTACTTCTGGCAGGGTAAAGACAAGATACAATCATCGTGGTCTAAGTTTACGTTTACCAAGCAGTTCTTGGGTATGGGTATATTAGACTCGACCCTTTACTTGTTTACCTTTGACGGTACTAACCGTTGCCTTGAAACCTTAGACTTGTCACCAGGTCAGATAGACAGCGGTAAGACCTATAAGATCTTGTTGGACAGGCGTGTAGCTCATTCCAGTTTAGGGCGTTCATACGACAGCGCTACTAAGCTTACTACGGTTAGCTCGATGCCTTATGATCCGACAGGAGCCGTACTATATACTGCTACGGGTAGTCGTTATCCGATCACTAGGACATCTTCGTCGGCTTTTACGGTTAACGAAGATCTTTCCAGTACCGATTTTTACGTAGGTCTTGAATACGAGACTGAGTTCGAGATGTCTACGCAGACCCTTAAACAACCTACGGAACGAGGCGGACGGTCGAGCAGTAACTTTACCAGTCAGATCTTACGTAACGGTGCGTTCGAGTACGGAGACACTGGACACTTTACAGTCGAGGTTACACCGCAGTATCGGGATACTTATTCTTATCCGTTCAACCCGACTAGCTTGGGTGCGGACTCGGTAATCGGATCGCTTGTATTAGACAGTGGTTCGTTTCGCTTTCCCGTTCATTCCAAACACGACGACGTTACGGTCAAGATCAAGTCGAGTTCGGCGTTGCCTATGAAGATCCTATCAGCAGAGTTTGAGACTTTCGTACATTCGAGGTCTAGACGATATGGAGCTTAATGAATACGTCTATAGCGACTGTACGATTGCACCTGCCGACGGTCATTTCGACGCTCCTCAGATTTACGAAGACATGAGAATGGCTGATATGTTGGAATGCATCGGACTGGGTGAACATCCTAGACTTGCATTAGAACAGTCGTATGAAGCGTCCGAGGAAGCTTGGACGATAACTACTAAGGACTGTCGTACGGTTGCAAGCTTTGGAGTGACTCAATCAGACAAGGCAAAAGACGTTGGAATCATCTGGCTACTAGGTACTTACCGTATTCACAACATCAAGAGAACTTTCATTAAACATTCAAAGGAATGGGTAGGACGTCTTATGGGCGACTACAAGGCTTTAACTAACATAGTATGCGAAAGTAACGAGTTATCAGTTCGCTGGTTGACTTGGCTAGGCGCTACTTGGTCGGACGTCGGAATCGACAACTACAAACAATTTACCATATATAAGTCGGAAAGAACCTCCAGTTCGTCTGACTCACTTAAACAACTGAATTAATCATGTGTTCAATAGCATTAGCAGGGCTTGCGTTAGGAGCAGGATCGGCAGGACTTCAATACGCAGGACAACGCCGTCAGGCGAAGCAACAAGCTCAATTTCAACAAAGAGCAGCGGATGCCGAGCGTCAGCGTTCGTTAATGGAACAGCGTTCGATCCGTATTCGTCAGGCACAAGAGCAGGAAGCTACGGCACGGGAGATCGGAGAAGTGTCGAAGAAAGCCCGTGAAGCGATGGCTACGGCTACCGTAAGCGCAGGTGAGTCAGGTGTAGCAGGTTTATCGGTAGATGCGTTGTTGGACGACTACACACGTCAGGAAGCGACCTATCGGATGGGTGTTACCCGTCAGCAGGAAATGAAAGATTTACAAACGGGACTAGCTCTTACCGACGCTGGCTTCCGTTCACAGAACAGACTTATCGACATTAACAGACCAATCAACAGACCGAGCTTCTTGACGGGAGCTGTGAACGTAGCAAGCAGCGGACTAAGCGGACTACGCACTGGGTTGGAACTAAAGAGAGAACTTAAATCCTAATGGCTAGAGTACAAGTACGAGATCTTCCTGACGCACCGCAACTTCAAGCGACCGTTCAGAGCGGCGGTAACTTCGGTGTAGCCGTTCAACAAGCGGGTCGCAATAAGTTGATGGATCTGGCTGATACGCTTTCTGGCTTTAACACGGCGTTGAAAGAGTATGGGGCGTTAGGTCAAGTACAAGGACAGATAGGCGCACAGGAAGCTCTTACGGTCAGCGACGCAGACGTACTCGAAGAGATACGCAAGACTGAACCCGACACCTTTCTAAGCATTCAACGCAACAAGGCGTATCGTAACACGCTTCTTAAACGAGCTGTGAACAACAACTTGTTACCGTCCATGCAGTCATCGGCAGACGAGTTACTAGACTTGGAGAAGTATAAGAACCAAGGCGAGTTTCTAGAAGCCGTTGACGGGTTTATGAAAGGTCAATGGGAGTCGTTTAGCGAAGAAGTAGGTCAGGACGCAGCCAGCAGCGACGGAGGTAAAGTACTCTGGAACGCTGTAACAGGCCCGTTTAAGGCTGATATGTTGAAAGCTTACGACAAGAAGATGGACGACTTTATCGTAAACGGTCAATCGGAAGAACTAGGTCTGGAACTGGACATGATGACTAGACGACGGGTAGACCCAAACACGGGACAACCTATCGGACTTGACACGGCTGGATTACAACTGACCGCTCAGAACCGTGAGAAACTTTTAAAAGAAGCAGGAGTAAACGACCCGAAGACCCGTAGTAAAATCATTGTCAACGGTTACGTTAGACAGGTGGACGCATTGTTGGCTAACGGTAGGTATGCAGACGCCGAGCGTATGCTTGCAGCCATGAACGTCATACAAGTAAACAAGAAGCCGATCTTTAGAACTACGGACGCAAAGACTTTACTGAACCCGTTGAATCGTAGCCTTGCTAGTTCGTTGCGTACGTCCAGTACTGACACATTGGCTAGACAAGGTCGTAGGTTCTCCAATCGAGTAGTTAACGCTATGTCGTCTTTACGTACAGGCGTGGTCAACAACTCGACTACCAAGGAAATGATCGACACCTATAGAGCGTTGGGAGCGGGAGAAGACGAGATACAAGGACTTATCGAGAGCGTGAAAGAATCTGAAGCACCTTTGAACGTGTTCTTTGAGTCTTTGAGGGTTCTAGCTAACCAACCTAATATAAGCGACGAAGCGTATAATCTTTACTACGATAACATAGGAAAAATAAACGACGGTTTCGAGGCAGCTCAGATCAGCCCGCTTCCTCCTTCGGCGTTAACTCCAGAAGTAAGAGAGCAAGAAGTATCGGAATTTAGAGCGTGGAAACAACTACCTGAGAACATCGGTAAGGACGTGGGAGACTTCCTTAAAGACGAAAACAAACAGTACGGTGTAACGGGTTTTACCGAACTTATTGAAGCGAACAAAGAAGAAACCAAAGGTGACTACATAGTTGAGTTGGACGTCTACAAGACTGCCAAGAGCGCTTTAGGTAACAACCTTAAAATGATGACGTCGGACGTTGGAGACATAGACGCGGACGATCTACCAGACGGCTTTGACGATGCTTTTGTTTTAAGAGCCATGCCTTTTATTAATGACCGCTTGATTGAAAAAGCAAAGGAAGTTGCAGATTTACCGCCCGATCAAAGGGAAAAAGCTTTGCGTGACGAACGTACTCAAGCGATTGCAGACGAAAAGAAGAGGTTTGAACGTGAAGCTGAAGCTATTACGTCGGTAATCGCAACTGGATCTTTTGATATAGACGAAGATAAAGCTGTTAAAATTCAAGAAAAAGGGAAAGCCGAGATAGATAAGCCGTGGTCGTTCGACGACGTGGAATACGGAAGCTTAAAACTTTTAGATTTTATTCCAAACGCAGCTCCTAACGCACCTTTAAGAGGTGTCAGGGGTACAATGATAAAATCCCAGGACATCGAAAAAGACCGTGTTGAAATGAAAAAGAACGAACACGTCGATGCATTTAGACGTTCTTTGTATAACTTCGGTTACTCGGAATGGACTCCAGAAAGCGCTGACGATTTAGCTAAAGCTAGAATGGACGCTGACGACGTTAAGCTTTTTAGAAACCAGTTAGAGCTAGACACGGTATTAGCAGGATGGGCAAGAGTATCTATAAAAGACGAGGCGCGTGAAAAACTGACGCCCGAAGAAGAAAAGACCAGAGAGTTATATCAGAAATTTGGAATTTATAATGCGGAGTCTTTTGCAGCGTTTCAGAAATCACAAGAAAACCTTTTATCTAATTAAGAATGGAAGACCCTAGAGAAGCTCTACTTAAAGCGGCAGACGAAGGAACTTTAGGAGTTAGACCTGACACTCCACAAACGGAACAAGAAGCTGCGCCCATGCCGACCGTCGATCAAAACGTCGTGGAAGCGATGTCTCAGGTCAACTCGGAGATTGAAACGGGGAAGTATATAGAAGGTACTGTTGCTGGAATCGGTACTGAGTTAAGTACGGGTATAGGTATGCAGTACCTGCTCAATAAGTACCGTCCAGCTATGAGGTTCCTACGAGGTGCTAGTCACGTAAGTAAACTAGGTATTGTAGCGCCTGAAGGCGGTTCGACCGTGGCTGGTGTAGTAGGTCTAATCGGAGCCGAAGCTTTAATATGGGGCGGTTCCAACTTACTCGGTCAAGCTGTTCGAAAGTCTTACGGCATTCAAGAAGAATTTTCTGCGGGAGAAGCCATCGCATCTAGCGTATTTGGTACTACTTTCATATTCGACAAGGTGAACAAAGGCGTCTTTGCGCTGGGTCGTCCTGCAATCGGTAAGGAGACGTGGAAAGGTCGAAACCTTGTAGTAAACGGGACGAAGACGTTTGTAAGTGGGGCAGCGCTAGGAATGGCTGAATCGGCTTTAAGGCAATCAACTCAACTGCTTCTAAACGAAAGGGACAACTTCGACGAGTACGACTTACTTTTAAGCGGAGGCGTAGGCGGTGCTATGAACACGGGCATGAATACGTTGTTTACGGCTTGGTCTAAGACTGGGTCGTGGGGACGTGGACAAGCAGAAAAAGCCGTTTTGAACGCCAAAAATTCTTTAGCAAAACAAAAGGCAGAAGTTAAAGAAACGATTAAGAAAGCAAAAGAACCTTTGCCTGACAGTATTAAATACGGTTTTGGAGGTGGCTACGCTCAGACGGGAAAATCAGCAGGACTTAGCATAGCTTTAAAACAGTTAAGGGACATAGAACACGCTGAAGAAATAATGGACGACGCTTTGAACGGTATTGTAAAAGCGAGTAAAGCCATCAGCGCTAGGGAAAAGAACCCAGTACCGTTAAAGAAAGACGTAGTGGACGACGCTCCAACGCCGCCTAAAACGCCAACCAAGGAAACCCCAAGCGATCCAGACGACGACGAACTGAACGCCCTTATAAAGCGTTGGGAAAGTATAGACAGTGAAACTGTTTCGGCATTAGGCCCAAAGGTACACAGAGACGCGGAACGTTTTAACGAACGTGTACATAGACGCTTGGGAGAGAACCTAGTTGCGTTGTCGAAGAACGCTGACAATACGGAAGCCGTTGGCAACGCCCTAGATGCTGTCGTAACCTTACGAAAATTAAACAGTAAGCTTTTGGATTTATCCAAGACAGCAGGTGGACGGCTCGTACAAGGGTCGCGTAAAGATTCTAATCGATACAGTTGGGAAGGTAAGTTTAGTCAGCGCGCGCTCAAAGAAGACGATGCGTTGAATAAGTTGGAAAACAGCTTGAGAGAACGGTTGGACGGCGGTGAAGAAACTGACCTGTCGAAACTGATGAAGGACTACTTAGGTGTTAAGCCCGAAGTTAAACAGACTGGCAAGAAGATTGGTAAGAAGAAACCCGCTAAAGAACTAACGCCCGAACAGTCTGCGAAGAAAGAAGCGAAAGAAAAAGACGTCCTTAAAAAGAAGTTGGAAAAACTTCAAAAACGTTTTGGAGACGATGCAAAGCTTAAACCTAAAGACGCTCCTAAAAAGAAAGAAGCCGACGCTGAGATTAAAGATTTAAAGGCGCGTATAAAATTTCACGAAGCAAACGAACGGGACGCTATCCGACTTGGAGAACGGCTGAAAGAACGGGAACGTTTACTTGCCGTTGAGACTGGGCCGTTAGGAGCGCAGCGTGCTGAAGTCTCTAAGAAACCTACGGGGCCGAAGAAAGCGTCTGGTCGGTTGGAAGAAGTCGAAGCCGACATTGCGTTTCTTAAAAAGAACATGAGAAATCGTGTTCAAGAAATTGATAAAGCTGCGAAGGAAATGACGCCTGAGTTCCAAGCGGAGAAGATACGCAAAGCCCATGAAACAAAAGCAGCGCGTCTTGAAAAGGAGTTGAATCAACGTCGTGAACGTTTTGGCGACCTAGAACAAGCCAGAGCAAAAGCAGGTATGCCTAAACTTCCAGAAGACCCGAAGATAAAAGATTTGGAAGACCGTATTAAATTTTACAGGGACGCAGAAGCAGAAGCTTTGAAGGTGGTTGAACTCGAAAAGGAATTAGCTAGGGTTGCTGAAGTCGAAGGACGTGGAATCATGGGTGACATGAGAGCCGAGACTACACCTAAACCAAAAGGCCCGACCAAACCGTCTCGTTCTGCCGAGTTAAGAGAAAAGATCCAACAGTCCAAAGCCCGTATGAAAAATCGGGTTGCTGACATTGACAAAGCTCAAGCAGATATAAACGCAGCTCAACAACGTATGGACATCTACGGTAACTACCGTGAACATTTCGACGCTGCTTTGAACAAAGACGGGATCAGTTTATTCACGAAAGGTATAAACGCCGTTCAACTAGCCCGTCAACTTGCTCTTATCAATCAACTTCCTTCGGTGTTTGCTGGCGTAGGAACGAACGTACTAGCTGCGTTTAAACAATTTTTCAGACCTGTAGGCGGTTTCCTTGCCAACGTCACCTTGAATCAAACGGGTATGACCAAAGCAATAAGGTACGCTCAAGCGGATTTATTCGGAGCAATGAAGATGTTGACCGACTTACAAGGTTTGGGAACAGCGGTAAAGCGCACGTTTCAACAGAACTTGGGAGCAACCACTAAAACCGTCGGTAAGTTTTCTGATGAAGTTTCGCAAACGTCATTACCAAGAGGTGAAGACGCGTTGATTGCAAAAGCGTGGAACGATTCCAAGAGACAAGCGGAAGCTGTTGAAAACGTAGGAAACGTGTTTGGAAGGTGGATTAATTCCCGTAACTTCTGGCATATCATGTCTTTAGGTGTTCGAGGTATTCAGTCAGTAGATGAAGTATTCAAGCGTCAAATCATCAAGGGAAGGATGTGGTCGGAAGCTACGAAGAACGGAATAAGAAAGTTCCCGAACGATCCAGCTGAAGCCGAGAAATACGCAAAAGAACTGTACGAGTCTGCTTGGAGAGATAACGACGGTCTTGCCGTACTTGACGACGTTTCCAACTTTTACGACGAGATCAATCAAGTTAACGAAGAGTTGTTGTTTGCTTCCAACGTGGACAGAGTAGAAGACGTACACGAACCTTTTTCGGAAGCTATTATACGAACTCTTAACAAACTGTCTGACACTAAAAGCACAGAAACTTCGCAATTACTCGGTAATTTAATACGTGCTTTCATGCCTTACATAGGCGTTCCGATTAGAGGTGCTTACAGACTAGGTCACTATTCTCTGCCTTTTATGGGCGTGTTGAAAGCTACCGTAGCTAACCCGTACTCAAGTAAGATCAAACGCTTTTCAAATCAACTGAAAGCCGCTCAAGACAGTTTGCGAAAAGAAACTAATCCAGATCGAATAAAAGGACTTGAAGACGCTATAAAAGAACTTACGGAAAAGGTTGAGACGGCGGCTTCTAGGCGTGCCAAGTATAACTCCGAGGCATTGACTGACTTAATGGTCGGTACTGGTTTGTTCGCGACTGGTTATCTTGCGGCTACGGAGGGTGGTATGACAGGCGGACTGTCTTGGATGACGGACGATCAGAAGAAAAAGAACAAACTTAAACCTTACGATGCTTTAGGCGTTAATTACGTTGCTAATATGCCTTGGAGTGGGCCGTTAGCGATTGGAGCTGATGTGGCTGTGTGGTTGGAAATGAAAAAATCAGAAGACGAATCTGGTTTGCCTATTCTACAAAAAGATCAAGACCTTGTAACCGTAATGAGATCTTCCCTTACCACGCTTCTTGCCGAACAGCCTCTTACTGCTGGTTATAAAACAGGTAAAGAGTTGGCGACTGGGACGGATGAAATGGTAAAGAACGCTACCGCCAAGTTACTTTCCAGTTACATACCTCTTCCCGCTCAAGTCCGTAAGATTACTCAAACGGTAACCTCCGATGGAACAGTCGATGATTTACGCGGTGCTACGTTTTTCGAACGAGTTGCGTATCATACGCTTGGAACGGGGCCAGCCAATAAGAAAACAGATCTGTTAGGCGAACCAGAACAAAGTCCAAGAACGTTTCTTACCCAGAACGTGACTCGATTGGCTCCGCAGAAAGAAGTAGTCAGGACGAAACTTGACGAAGTGTTGGCGACCGATAACTACCAACAAGTGTCAGGTAAACCTACTACGCTTGCTCCTGGGATTAAGATGACTGAATGGCGTAACGAAGACGGACTGACACTTGAATACGCGTTCTCTTTGAAACTACGAGAAGTACGCATAGGGAAGCAGACTATAAGCGAAGCGGTAGACAAGTTACTGGCAAGTAAAAGTTTTAAAAGACGCTTCGAAAAACCTCCGACACAAACGCTTGACGGTAAGTTTCAGAACGAAGGATTGAAGATGCTTAACGACGAATTAAGGAAATACTACAACCGCACAAAGAAGGAAGTTCTTAAAGACAAGCGGTTTATGTCCAGCTTCGTTGATAAAGACGATAAAAACCTACTCGAACTTTACGAACAAACAGGCGTTAAGCTCGACGTCGGAGGTAAACCTAAATCCGTACTTGAACTTTTAAACGACTAAATAACATCGCTTTTAACTACTAACTAACTATAGAAAGACATCATGGCTAATACCTTTGAAGACTACACCGTCTCTACTTCGACGACTGATTTCAATATAACGTTTGAATACCTC
>Ga0098046_1000431_pt1 | contig 15482 bp, 13 predicted proteins | sample 11BtaG_FD_77067 | JGI IMG/M metagenome (GOLD analysis project Ga0098046, IMG submission 77067) | Marine viral communities from the Subarctic Pacific Ocean - 11B_ETSP_OMZ_AT15265_CsCl metaG | ecosystem: Environmental > Aquatic > Marine > Oceanic | place: Pacific Ocean | collected 2015-01-16
TGTACTTCATCTCTCAAGTTCAAAGATTCTTTTTTTGGATTAGTTGATGCTGAAAACTTCAAAATAAATGGCGGTCAAGGTTCTGACGGCCAAATCCTAACTTCAACAGGAAGCGGTGTTGCTTGGGAAGATGCAGCAGGTGGTGGTGCTTCTGATATAGGCGCACTAGATGATGTATTAATGGATGCTACTAATTTTGTTAGTTCATTCTTAATCCAAACAGATAGTGATGGTTCAGCCCCAACAACAGGAACATTAAGTAGTGCTAGTGATAACATAGGAATAGGACATGATGTATTCCGTGATTTAACATCGGGTGATGGCAATATAGGTTTTGGAAGTTATGCTTTAACTAATCAAACAACGGGCAGCCATAACGTAGCACTTGGTTATCAGTCTCTTGGTACAACAACTCAAGGTCGATATAATATAGGTATTGGGTATGAAGCAGGTTTTGGTTTTGACGATGATGATTACAATGTAGCAATAGGTTATAGAGCATTTAGGCAACAAGGGGGTAGTAATAATGTTGCGCTAGGGGCTTTTGCTATGTATGGTGCGAGTGCATCAAATACTGCTACTAGCAACGTAGCAGTTGGTAGTCGTGCTATGGAAGTAGTTACGACAGGTAGTAACAGCGTATTTGTAGGTCGTCAAGCAGGTTCAGATATTACAACGGCTTCTTCAAACGTAGGTGTTGGTTATCAAGCGTTATACAAACAAACCACAGGTCTTAGAAATGTGGCTGTCGGTGCTAATGCTTTAGACCAATCCACTACCGAAGCCGATAACATAGCAATAGGTTACAATGCTTTAGGTGGTGCAGTTAATGGTGGAGATAAAAATATAGCAATAGGTAGTTATACAGGTGATGCTATTACAAGCGGAGACGATAACGTATTGATAGGGCATTCTGCCGGTGGCGCAATTAATACAGGTAGTTCTAATATTTTAATAGGTACTTATGCCGGTGATAACATCACAAGTGGCTACGGAAACGTGCAGATAGGTAGGGCAGATGTAGCAAGTGCAACAGGTAATAATCAATTATCAATAAGTTCCGGCGCTCTTACTAATGTTACTTGGATAACGGGTAATTCATCCGGCGGGATTAATTCTAAAGCAGAAGTTGTAGCAGTATCGAGCAACACAACACTTACTCTAGCACAAACAGGTGCTTATATTTATTGGACAGGTGGAACATTAACTTTACCTGCAAGCGGAACAGCAGGAACACAATATACTGTAATTAATAACACAGGTGGTAGTGCTACTGTTGCAGTTAATGGTAGTAACTGTTCTATGGTAGCAGGTTTTACAAGTGCAACAAACGCAACCACAGCGATAGCAGACCATGAGTTAGCCTCATTCGTTTGTGTTACTGCTAACACTTGGATTCAAGTAGGTTGATAGTATGAGTTTTATGGGAACAGTAGGTTCAGTCGCACAGGCAGGGCAAGCCACAGTCGGTGGTTCTGCACCAACAGGTGTAAGTATAGCAACAGGTTCTAGTGGTAACTATGACAATGCTTTATTTACGGGAGATTTAGTATACGATAACGAAGGTGGTAATTCACCGGATGTTCATATATTTAATCCTACAAGTTCATTTAATTATAACTCGACTGACAATATTTATCTAGTAAGTAAACAAGTTGATATTGCTGATTTTAGCGGTTTTAATGGTGTTGCGGGTGGTTCAGATATTGTACTAAAGGCATATTGTAGGGCAACTAACGCAACATCATTCCAATGGACTATGGTTTTAGATTCTGAAACAAGCCTTACAAATGTATCAATGAGTGTTTATGCTGCGGGTGGAACATCACAAGATAGCACAGGTAGTAGTGGGGCGGCTGTTATGAGAATGACTTTTGGTGGAAGTAAAGCAGGGTATTTATTTCCCGAAGATGGTGATACATTGGCATTAAAATTACAATGCACCGCTACTAATTCAAATGGTAGCACAGCAGCCACACCCTTACTGATTAAGTTTAAGTACACTTCTTGATTAATACTAAATCTTTATTAAACTCTTATGTGGTGGAAATAATATGGCTTTAACCGTATCAATAGAAACAGCGTTTGGATTAACTTGTGCAGAAGCACACACAGTAATTAGAGAGTTTAGAATGGAAAAAGAAGTTGCAGAAGATGGTAGTAAGTCTTTTACAATAACCTATGGTGGTTTAGTATTTATGGATGCGAGCGCATACGCAGGTGGAAAATCAGCAATTACCGGATTTAATTATCGATTCCCACTAGATATAACAGATGGTGCAGACCAAGAAAACTTGTTAAAACAATGTTATCTTAACCTAAAAACACAAACACCTTTTACTGATGCAATAGATGCTTAGATATATCTATACGACACTACGTTGACTTCGTACCATGCGTGATGGTGGAGAAGGCGTATTGCTCGGTATATTAATTTTAGGTTTATTATTAGCATCCACAGGCACACCTTCCATAGAAGAATATGAAAGAAACGGCACTATAACTTGCAGAAGTGTTAGCGGAGAAATAATAGAAAAAGAAGCACCCTTTAATATTATAGTTGAAGTCGATGATAACGTTGCCGGAGAAAGAAGTACATATAATGTTTTTGTATCACCGGAAGTCTTTGCTAATTATAGTGTAGGTGATAAACACGAAGAATCTATATGTACATTTACTGACTACGAATACTTTAAATCTATTATAAGACAATTAAAAGAAAGTGGTATTTTAGACTAACTCTTTAAGTATGGGGTAGGTTAAGACTAGAATGTGTCTGATGAGGACAGGAGTATACGCAAAGGTAAAATTGTGTATAGACCGCCCGAAAAGTCATATACCAATGTAAACATTGAAGAGACACTTCATGGCTTCAAGGTATATCGGGTAGGGTCTAACAAACCTTTTAGTGTGATTCCATTTTCAGCAGTAACACAAATAATATATGAGCGTGAGTAAAATGAGTGGAAATAACACAACAAACACAACAACAGAGACTTGCATAAATGCACTTAATGAGACAATAAACTGTATACCTTTAACTTCGTCATCTCTTATGGATGATATAGAAGTATTGATATTAGCAGTAGTAGCACTATTAGGTATAGGTGTATGGGGTTACAAAAAGTTTTTGGCTCTAAATGCTGACGGAAAAATATCTCTTGATGAGATTTTAGATTCTGTTGATGAGGTTAAAGAAAAGGTAGAAGAAGCAAAGGATGAAATTGAGAAGATAGAAGATACTCTTGATTCTCACAATGTTTCAGAACTAAAGGTTATGCTTAAAGAAGCAGGTCTTTCTGTTAGTGGTAAGAAAGCAGACCTTGTTGCCCGATTAAAGGCACACAAGGAAGGGCAGTAATTGACAGATGACGTAATAAGTTTAAGATTAGATAACTTAGAAAACACAGTCGAAAGACATGAAAGGTTGATAGAGCAATTAGTTCAATCTCAAGTTAATATGCAAACAGGTCTTGCTAAAGTTGCTACTGAATTGGAAATAACTAACGGTCTAATAGGTTCTTATATGTCTAATATGCAAAAAATTATTTTTGCCTTAATAGCAATAGTAGCAGGTGCTATGGGTATTTCCACACAGATGTGATAATATGAATCAAGAAGAATGGCATAGTTGGTGTAAAGATGTTAGCGATAAACTAGGAAACCTTGAAAAGACACTCCAAGCGTATCATAAGTTACAGAAGCGTATGCTTTTGATTATGATTACAGGTTTTACAGGGAGTTTAGGATATGGTATATTATTGTAGTAATGCTGATGCAGGTTCAAGATTAGGGTTAAACAGCGCACAAAGAACCCAAGCATCAACACGTATTAACTCCGGTATTCGTAGGGCTAGTATAGACATAGACCAAACATTTAGAGATTATGGTCGAGACGTTCCTAGTAAATCAATAGCAGACACTACCGCTAACGGTGCGGTAAGTGCGGGTGCTACTACTATGACATTGACTAGCGCATCCTCATTTGCGACAACAGGTAATGGTAATATAGATGGAGACTCATTTCTTTGGACAGGTAAAGATGCTAGTAATGCTAATATATTAACAGGAGTTAGCGGTGTTAGCGCAGACCACGCAACAGGGGTTGTAGTACAAGCAGGAGAAATGGCTCATATACTAAGAGAGATATGTGCCGACCTAGCGGCGGCTTATTATATGGAAGATGAAGGTACTTTCCAAACCACAGGCGCAGAAGGCTCTATGCGTGGAACTACACTAAGAGAAAGAGGGGAGTTTAATTTAAAAAGATTGGCTCACTTAGGTAGTGTGGATTAGGTGAAACAATGGCTAGATATGGTTTAGTTAAAGTTCCTTATACACATCCGGGGTTTCCCGATACAGGTGCAACAGATACTTTTAAAAAAAATGCTAAATCTTCATTAGATGAAGGGCAGCAAGAAATGGATAAACTTGCTCAAAAAATAAGAGTTAAGAATGGGCCGAAAGGAGAGCAGTTGCGGAAAAGAAAAAATGCCGCTAGATTTAATAAAAAACAAAATGATTCACCGATGAAGTTTGACTTTTTCTTTGACTCTGCGGCCTATGAAATAATTAATAAACAGATAAGAGAGCAGATTAAAGAAGGTATGAAAGGTTTTATAGATTCAGCAACACGACAGGCTACTAAAGATACTAAAGCACAGATTAAAAATATGCCTAGAAAGTTTAAGGGTAAACTAAACCCTACTAAAAAAGCAGAGGGAGACTTTTACGATACTATTGCAGACTCATTAGGTTATGAGGAAAGAGGTAAGAACAGGCAACCAAATCAATTTACATCATTTACTGCGGGTCATTTGACACAGCCAATAGGTAGTAGGGGTGCTAATCTTTTAGAACTGCAAGGCAAAGGGCCATTCAGAATGACACGAAGCCCATTTGGTGGAACTAAAAGACTTGGTAACAGTAGTATTATAGGTAATTTAAAGGGGCGTTAAAATGGCAATAGCAACAAAAACACAGTATTGGTCTAGCCGAATGATAGGTAATGACCCTACATCTTTAGATGGTACTTTCAACGCAGACTTTACAGCCTCTAGCGGTGGCGGTTCAGCATCCGGTGGTGATTGGGTTATAACTAATGGCGTATACATAATTGCACCAACAGGAACGGCGAACACTTTAGTAGCAGTATTAGAGTATACAACCGCACCCGATGACGGTACTGTTCTTATGAAGATAGATGACGGTACAAAAAAGGTTGAAGTGCAGTCAACAGGAAGTAATACATCTCTTAAGTTAGTAGGAACTACCACAGTTACTATTACAGACTTAGATTTGGCTAAAGCAGAAGATAACCCTACAACCTTGATTTTGCGTCTTACACTCAACGGTAGTGATGCTAGATTATACACGCATGAGATTATCAACGATGATGACGGTTCTGCTGTCTATAAGAGCGTTACAGCCGCTTCTTCGGCTTCGGCAGGGGTAGTGTGGGGTAACACAAGTGGAAGCGTTAAATGGGCCTCTATTTACCATTCTAAGTTTGGTGCGTTTAGCCCCGAAGAATTACTACTATCCGACTTTGCTCAAGATACCTTAGCACGTATGGGTTTGGCTGTCGTAGCGCAATTAAAAGACAGCACTAGACCATACCTAAAAACACAGGTTTCTGATTCGTCTATTGTTTATGGTTATGATATATCATCACAAATGTTAAATAGGTTAATAACTCCGACAATACACGTTTTGGTTGAAGAGTTAGGTTCACCTAGTTTTGAGTCATTAGGTGGTGGAAAAATAACACAGGAGTATGATGTTAAAGTTTTTGTTACCGTAAAAGGAACTAATTATGAAAACGCATATCGTCATGGTCTAAATATTCTAGGAGAAATATTTGATGAACTATACACTCAAACAGGGTTGAAAGCGACAACCGACAGTATTATATCCTATGACGCACAGTTAGATTCTAAAATGGATGATGATGAAACGGTATGCGTTCACACGCTTACTATGACATATATGCGAAGAATAGATATGCGACACCGATGATAATGTTAATAAGTCATTAGTATCGTAAGTCAACCACATAGAGGTGCTACTATGACAAATGAGATACTAAATAGATACGTTTCCCTAGAATTAGAAGATGTTTACGGGGTTGAAAACTCATCAGCAAACCCCATTTACAGAGGCGAAGTTGACGATGAATCGTTTGCTACACGAAAAGATTTACTAACAAGACAAGATATGAGCCACTACGCTTCTGCTAAGTCCGTTACAGGCGGAGAATATTCAGAAGGCGGATATAATATGGCCGTGCAAATAGATAAGTTTTTGGGTGCTACATTACTATCGTTTTTCCCAAAATATAGTGAAGATAGCGACATTCATTTGTTTGAAGAACCTGTTACAGGAACAGAAGGAACAGCAGGAGATATACCATACGATTCATTTACAATTCGTATAGGAAGAGAAGAAAAAGAACACACATATGTAGGTATGATGGCTAACAGGTTATCACTAAGCGCAAGTGTTGGTGAATATGTTACTATGTCTGCTGATTGGGTAGGATGCACAGAAAAAGATACAACTTCTATAACATCATCAGCACTTGCCTTTGATGGTGATGCTCTTGACGCACTATACTTTGCTAATGGAGAAGTTACATTCAATAGTAATAATTCAGTAGCAACAGGTATTGTTAAGTCAGTTTCCTTTGAAGTAAACATGAATAGAGACACAGACAATGCTTACGCACTAGGTTCTTCAACGTATGTTCGTGCGCCACCTTCACAAAGGATGGAAGTTACAGGCACACTTGAGTTTAACCAAGTTATACACACAGCAGTAGCAGGTAGCCCAACTTATGATACATTAATAGACGAAGATGGATTGGCTTTCAATCCGGATTCAAGTAATGACGCTCTTAAATTAGTTTTCAAAGAAGAAGATGGTAACGGTGGCTCATCATCAACTGATTATATGGAAATACAATTCTATAATGTTAGATTTGAAGCGCCGGAATCAACTGTAAGTGGAAGAGACACACAGACAATGAGTGTAGGTTTCGTAGCACTATATGATGATACAGCAGAAGCAGTTATGGATGTTCAGTTAAAGGGTGGTAGTATGGGAACAGCCTCAATTGATTGGAACGGTGCTTGATTAAGATGAGGGATTTCATTGAAGCATCCGGTAGGGATGTACCGGAAGGAGATATGGAAAGTCTTTTACTTATGAAACAGTATAAATTACAACGCTATCTTAGAAGATACCCAATGAAGGCAGAAGTAGTGCAGGTAGTAATGCCCGTAGTCGATGAAGAAGAGTAATTCTTTAAATAACCCTACAAGTCATGTTAAACTAGAGCGCAGTAGCGCATAGTGAAGTGAAACCAATGCCGGTTATGAAGAAAGAAATAGAATTAGACGATGGAACAAAGATATGGGTAAGACAGGCTTCCGGTATGGAAAGACTGAAAATTACCAACATTCAAGGAAAAGCATTCCGTAAAATGGCTCACGCAGGAGAACCTGCTAATTGGACAGATGAGCAAAACGAAGAGTTTGCTACAATGCTTGATGAAATGGGTGGAAATGTTGAAGAACAGATGAGTGCATGGATTCCACCATGTATTATTGATAGTGATGTTGATATTAACACACTTACTTTTGAAGAGTTAAATGAGATACTTTCGTTTGTCAGAGGGGATGACACGGAAGGCGCAGTACCTTTTCAGAGTTCCTAATGGTTGCACCTAGCCTGTGCATGGCATTTAAAGGAACACTACCGTCTGATTTATGGCTAAAGTATTCTGTTGAGGGTGGCCGCCACCTAATGGAATTAGACCTTATTATAGCCGCAAACATAAATGACAAAATATCAGACGCTACCGACAAAGCAAAAGATGGTAAAAGTATGGTTGCTAGACGCAATCAAAGGCGTAAACAACGCAAACTATTATCAAACAATAGCGATTTATTTGAATCGTTGAGAGAAAGCGGGGTTGAAATAGTGAACGACCCAAAGAGTAGCGGTGAAGGTAAATGATAGAAACAAGTCTGTTACTAGGTTACTTTACCCCTCTTATTTTCATAAGCATGGCCGCCGCTATGGTGGTTTTACGTGCAGGTGCTTCAAGAATATTCTTCGACATCGTAGGAACGATGCAAGTCAATAAATTAATTAAAGATTCTAAAGCATCCGCAACAATTATCGAAGCGTTATATGTTGACGCTTTAGTTGGTGTAATGGAAGGTGTCGGTGAATTAGGCGAAGGTTTTGTCGCTCTGATGGATGATATTATCCCTATTGGAAGAGAGATAGGTGAAGCACAACGTCAGTTTGAGAAGTTCGTAAACACAGGTGAGGATTTAGGCGCATTAAACGCAGAGATTATAGAGATAGGACATGGGTTTGGTTTTGCCGCCGATGAATCCTTTGAAGCCGCCGCTAAGATGGCTCAATTAGCCGGAGTGTTGGGGCAAGGTTCAACTGCTACCGGAACAGAAATGGGTATGGCCTTTGGTCTTATATCCGGTATGGACACCGAATCTGCTATGCAGAGGATGGTAAACTTAAACCAACAGACAGGGTTTATGACAAAAGGTATAGATGAAAACTCAACTGCCGCACAGAGAAACAATGCTATTAGAGAAAATACAATGCGTATCTTAGACCAACTTAACACGGTTGAGAATACTTCTGCCGCTACTATGTCGCAGATAACTTTCGTGATGAATCAATTCGCTTCACAGGCTCACCTAACAGGTGAAAGTCTTGCGGGTATGGCGGCTATGTCAGCCGTTCTTATTGAGGCGGGTGAAGAACAAGGTAAGGGTGGTAGGGCTATAAGAACAGTATATGCTCGTCTTGGTGCTGATACTAACGGTGCTAGAAGAGAAATAGAAAAGTTAGGTGTTGCTGTTATAGACCAAGAAACAGGTGCTATGAGACCACTAACTGAAATATTAAACGATGTATCAGTAAAGTATCAAGGTATGACAGGTGAACAAAAGTCTAACTTGGCTCAAACCGTAGCGGGTAACTTACATTATACTCGTCTTATTAAACTTCTTGAAGGTACAGCAAGAATGCAAGAATTACAAACTGATGCTTTAGAAGGCACATTCCCTGCTTATGAGGAAATAGAAAGATTACAAGACACTAATCTATTCCAACTTGAGCAAATGGAAGCAAGATTGAAAAGCACTAAGGGCGCACTTGCAGATGAATTGATGCCCGCAGTAACACATTCAACAGAATTAATGTTAGTATTTAATGACACATTACTTCAAGTAAGTCAGATGAAAGGTATTGGTGGTGTTTTCAAAGGGCTTTTTGCCGGTGCGGAAACAATAAAAACTATGGTTGCACCGTTTGTAACAACAATAGTTTCTGTTATGAATCTTCGTATTGCTTTAGAAGCACTAAACCATGTTAAAAGAGCCATGAGTGGCGAAGATATGTTTAGGCTTCAAACAAGTAATGCGGCCAACGCCGCACAAGCCGCAGAAGCAGGGTTTGTTAAAGGAACGGTAATACCTACAACAAAAGAACAAATACAAGCAACAAAAGACCAAATACAAAGATACCAAGAGTTAGCAGATAGATTGAGAGCCGCAGAAGATGGTGAAAGAAAATATGCCGAAGCATTAAAACAAACTGATGATTTAATTAACAGGCATAAAATGAATCTAATGGGTAAAGATGAAGTAGCAAAACAAGAAATGGCTAATCAACAATTAAGCACTAATCTTATGAACGGTTATACTATGGGTCTAGTAGGTGCAGGTTCAGCCATGATGATGTTTTCAGGAAATCAAAAAATGATGAGAGCAGGTATGTTATTAAATACGTTTGCTATGGCTATACAAATAGTAAAAATGGCGGCAAGCACGGCGGCTAAAATTAGAGATAGTATAGCAACAGCACAAAACAATGTGGTTGAAGGACAGGCTATTGTTACTAAAAACCTTAGTGGGGCGGCAAATCTATACTTGGCGGCAACGGCTAATCTTGCTAGAATAGGTATAACAGGACTAGCGGCTACTACGCTTCTTACTTTAGGCCCAATAGGTTTATTAGCGGGTGCGGCTTTATTACTTTCTAGTGCTATGGGTGATGTAAATAAAGAAATAGAAGATATGAGCGCATTAACAAGTATAGCGGAAGCGGCTGAAATTGCTAGTGATATGACAACCGACCAAATAACAACTGCGATAGCAGAACAAGATAAAATTATTAACGATTATAAGGATGGAACAAGTGATGTATCTAAGGCTTTGGTGGCTGATGCTAGACAGACTAAAGCAAACCTTGAAGGGGCTTTAGACTTCTCAATATTAACTACTACCGACTCTGATGACTTAAATAGAATGGTAGGTTTCATGGATGACTTAGGTATAGTTATGGATGACTTTAAAACTTTTGGTGGTATAAACCCTATAACCGGAGAGGTAGGTAAGGGAGACTTCTTCAAGATGCTAAAGGGTGGAACAACAGATATAGATGATTACTTTGAAGGGGTTGATGCTCGTAATGCACTTGAAAAATTATCAGAAGAAGATATGGAAATATTAAAGGTATTGTATAGAAATAGTCTAAACAGTAGTGCTGAAATAGAAAGTTTTACAGAAACAATGATAGGAAGTGCAGAAGATTCTGCTACTGCGGCAATAGATAGTGTAAACAATGTAACACAAGCAGGTATAGATAATCTCTATGAGTTTAACAACGCTAGAGAAGAGTTATTCTATGGGTTTAACTCAAGTAATCTAACAGGTGATTTGATTAGACAGGTTCAACAACAAGGAGTCGAAAATCTTATCACCAATACAGAATTAATTGTAACTAATAACTTTAACGGTACTATGATGACTATGGGAGAAATAGTTGATACGATTTCAGATGAAATAGCAAGTAGATTAAATCTAACTGTTTCAGGCAACTAGGTGTTAATATGGTAAGGACTGTAAAAAAGAAATATCAAGTATGGCTTGCGGGCTATTACGATGACTTCAATGGTGCTAGAGCCATAGCAGATTTCAACAATACCCCAACCACAACTTATACTCATTTGAATAGTCATTATGGTAATCCTCTCAACGGTGAGGCATTCTTAAATCCTCGTTATAGATGGTCTGTTGAAGAAAGAGAGCAAGATAGTAATGCGGGTAATAAAATATCCACAACAGCAAATAATAAATTACAAAACGATGGTATATTTGAGTGGCTTACATTTGACGATACAAGATTAGAAAATGATGATTGGGAAGGCAGAATACAATTACAATATCCCGATGGACACGTTGCTAACAGGTATAAGTTTAATGCTGATAACGCATACGGTAGTTATTTTTACCATAGATTTATTAACGGACACGATAGTAATGGTTCTTACATAGTGCCTGTCGGTGATAACGATTCTTCTTTTGGTCGAGCAGACATGAAAAGATATGATGAAACTAACTATGAGGCTAAAAACGCAGGTAAAACTTCAACGACAGGAGACTTCGTACAAAGAGCGCATCTTACAGGTGTATGGATGGGCGAGCAGTTAGCACAAGCAGACATAAGTGTTAACGCACCTACACAATTATTTGCCGAAGTTACTTCTCCCTCTAAACAACCATTCCTATGCGTACAAACCGTTAGAAAAAATAATCACCAACATGGAATATCAGGGAACGAAGGTAAATATCCTACTATCGTATATGACGGTGCGCTTAACTCACGACTCGATGGAGATGTATTTACTACAAGAATAGCGGTGCGTGGTTTCGCCGCATCTAGTAGCATGGCTACATGGTCTGATATGAAAGTAGTTTTTGAAATAGGCTATCCTACGGCACAAGCAGGTATACTAACAGACGAAGGTTACACAGGTATACCCGCTATTGAACAAACACTAAACTTAGAATCTTATGTAGGCGCAAGCGGTAATCTTAGTTATGATACACAAGGACTTCTAACAAGCAGTAATTCTTGGTCTTATACAAACGATAATTCTTGGCTTGACGTTGATTTCGTATTTGATTATACGAATACTAAATATGATTGGTATGTAAATGGTGTAAAACAAAATAGCACACCGGAAAATATGAATGCCGGAACTACTGCCGCAGGTATTTATGGTTATCAAATAACTATGGGGTCTGATAATACAACTGATAATCAGTATGGTTATGTTTCTTATCTGATGCTAGATAGAGCAGGTCTTGTTAGATACTTAACAGATGATTATACTTCTTCTGATGAAGCATTAGTAAATAAATTAACCGTAAAACAAAGTACCAATAACATATCTAATTGTGTTGTTAGTATGTGGGATGACCCAAGTTTAACTAGCGGTGCTAGAGGAAATGTTGCTACTGATTATTTACTTAGTCTTAGAAGTTTATTTGTTTCTTCTTCTCCTGTTGATTGGAACTTATTAGTGTTTGGTGATGCTGATAAAAGAATAGACCGACCTATTTGGAGAGGCGTTATAGATTCTTTTAACATAACACAAAAAGGAAGAAGTAGAGAATTGACACTAAAGGCTCTTGATTCAATGGAAGGGTTGAACAAACAAATACCACTTTGGGATGTAGGGCAAAAGGCCGACAGAGAAACAGGAGATTCCACACAATATTGGGAGTATGATGCTCAAGGATTTAGAGACTCTATGTATCTTGGTGGCGGTAAATTAAAACTACTAAACGCTGATGTAGGATTTGATAAAAATAGTAACTATTTAGAAACGTCAACACAAAGAACACAGTTAGGTTCGGGTCATCCTATACAGATGTATAACAATGAAAATGCGAATGTCGGTCCAAATAACATAGAAGATTCTTATGAGGGCGTAGGTATACTTGGTTTTACCGAAAAAGGAATAGCAGATACTAACAGTACCATAGTAACTAACACTAAAACTATCGCCATACTTTCAAATGATAGTCATGGTATTTCCGATGGTGATACTATTAGTATACAAAACACAACTAACCATAACGACACCACAGTAACCGTTGAATCGGTAAGTGGTGTTGAAATTACAATAGATGACGCACAGTTAGCATACACACCTGAAAGTGCAAAAATAGTATTTATGGGTAGGGATAGTTTTGTGAGTGGTGCAGACAGTTTTGTAAACGATGACGGTACTACTAATGATGCGGGAGAATCAGACGGTATAATGTATGCAGGTCTAACAGCATGGGATGATTTTATAGAGCATCACCCTGTTGCTTCTGATTACGATAATAGTACCGGCCCGCATACTATGAAAATAGTGTTTGATTCTGACCCTAATCTAAAAATAGGCGATACCTTTTATGCTAATAGAAGAAATATTAACCATCAGATACCATCTTCCACTTTTACTTTTTGGAGTGGACAGTTTAAAGTTAAAAATATTACTAAGTTTAGAAACTATTACACCGGATTAACAAATAATCCTTCTATTCTTTGGATGATTGATACTTATTCTTACGGTGTTAATAACACTACCGATTTTGGTAATATGCAAAGTAGTGGTGGTTTATTGGTAGGTAACAATAGGTATCAATGGTCTAAGGATAAGGGTATGGTGTCCGGTGTTTATACTACTAATGGGGCTAAAGTAAATCATAGAGCGATACACGCTAGATGGATGCGAGATTTACCGCAAAGCCTGTGGTTTCAATATCACTTTGGTAAAGTTAAAGAAAGACCACTTAATTACAAACCGCCTATTGGACAAACAGGTAGTATAACAAGTACACAGGCTTTGGGGTATTCTAAAATAATATATCAAACGCAAGGTGATATAACACCTACTACTACAATGTTGGCTGTTGACGAAGGCGCTTATACAACTGCTTTATCATCGGGTGGTATAGGTGAATTATGGTTTGCACCAAGAGTAAACGGCACAGGAGAAAATTGGTTTAAAGCAACAGAATATCAAGAAAAGTTTATTTATCAAAGTAAACTAGCAATAGATACTACGGGTAATGGTTCAGCAGACTCTTGGTTTTTAATAGGAGTAAAATACTTAAACTATACCTATAAAGAAACAGGGGCAAGCGACTATACAATAGATGGACAAATCGGCAGACTCTTTGTTAAATTAGCAGATATAGATACAGACTATAAACATCTTTGGTTGCTTTGGTCTGACATGAGAAATAACGGTTTGGCTAACGCTGACGCATCAACTAGAAAACAAAAGTTTGGATTACAATATCCTATATCTGATAACTATGAGTTTGATTTATTTTACATAGACCAAGTTAATGAAAACGGAGAAATAGATAAGTTCGCTTCCTTAAAAGCAGGAGACGATTTGAGAATATGGAATCTTGATGCTACTACCGACCCTTGTAGTAAAGGTGCATATTCAAAACCTGTCGATTATTCCAACTCACAACAATGCACAATAGCAGAAGTTAGCACTACTACACTAAGAGTAACAGATAACAGTCATGGTTTAGCAGTTGGAGATTATTTTTATCTCTATAATACATTAGCCCACGATGGACATTACAAAATTACAGCAGTAACAACAAATACGTTTGATGTCGCAGGTGCTTGGGCTACACCTAGCACAGTAGACGCAGGTAAAGTATTTCCTAACGCTAATAGTGGTACTACTATAAGTCCTAGAGTATATTATGCACCCGTTACAGGCTCACATAAAGATTTATCCACATATCAAGATTGGGAAGATAAAGCAGGTTCGTTTTTAGTTATAGACTCTTCACCTTTCTTTAACCTTAATACTCATGCTAATGGTGGTAAAACAGGACAGAAAGCAGGTGGTAACACAGACTTAACAGACTATGTAGCAACCGTTGAAGGTAAACCCGCCCTTATAGATAACTATTGGGCTGATGCTACCGCTACTTATCAAACTTTTGATGATGATTTGTTACAACATCCTAATCAAGATAAATTAATATCAGACGCTCAATTATCTCCTTACGGATTTACTAAAGGTGATGTAGGTATAACAGTAAATGATGCTACTAAGTTTGACGATTCGGGTATAGGTATATTAAAAGTAGTATACGACCAAAATAATAATGAAGATGACACCGTTGAATACTTTTTTACTTGGGAAAATAAATTAGAAACCGAATACAATAATAGTGGTGCTAATAATACACCTTCTTACGTTACCTTTGAAAATATACCCTGCGTAAAAATAATTAACGCAGGTGAAACGCATTACGCTAGTGGGCTTAGAGCAGGTATGATGTTAAAAAGAACAGATGGTACAAGTGGGGCAATTACTACTCACACTATAATAAGAGTAGGTGATGAAACAGGCTCTAATGAAGAAGGTAGTAATAGTGATACTACATTATTAATTAGTAGGAATAATGGTGATGTAAATAGCACACAAACTGTTACTTGGGCTACGGATGATACTTATACAGTACCCGTACAACTAGGAAGAACAAGAGTTATTTCTGCTGATACATTTACAGGAGATACATCTTGGAAAGGAAAAAGTTTAGAAGAAAGAGAAGAAGATATATTAA
>Ga0098046_1000432_pt1 | contig 15463 bp, 17 predicted proteins | sample 11BtaG_FD_77067 | JGI IMG/M metagenome (GOLD analysis project Ga0098046, IMG submission 77067) | Marine viral communities from the Subarctic Pacific Ocean - 11B_ETSP_OMZ_AT15265_CsCl metaG | ecosystem: Environmental > Aquatic > Marine > Oceanic | place: Pacific Ocean | collected 2015-01-16
AGACAATAGTTCATCAATGCCAACAACATCCATTATGTTTTTGATGTACATGTCGATAAGTTCTGCTTGGATATCTCCAAGAGCCGTACCCAAAGTTCCTTGTGCTTCTGTTTGTGCTTTGATCAACTCCTCTTGTCTCTCTGGTGGTAGTTGTGAGAAGTCCTCTTCTTTGAATAGTTCAAGTTGTTTTTGGATATCATTTCGCGCAATTTCGAGTTGCTTAATTTCCGTGTTGAGTTTAAACCTTCTCTGATCTGCCTCTTGAGTTTCTTGTGGTGTAGCACCTTCACTTACTACTCCGAAGGTGTCGGCAAAGAAACCTTCTAGATCAGAAAATGCCTCATCTACAGGTTCGGTTCCAAGATTAAGTTGAATGTTTTTATCTTCAATCTGTCTCTCGATTTCTGCTAAGTCTGTGCTCAGCTTAGTTTTGAGAGCCACAACTCCTTGATTGTTTTTGGTTCCAAGATAATTGAGATAAGGGTTTGCATCTTCCGAGGTGCCTGACTTATACCCCTCTTCCCATGGCATTGGCATGTCTGCCCACTTCTTTCTTGCCATTTCACGAAGTTCAGATTGTTTTGTGGGAGGCAAGCTCTGAATAAAAAAACCCATGACATCAATATCCATGGCTTTAAGTGCAGATTCAACAATCTTTTGAAATGCCGCTTCTTGTGTTACGCCTGAGAACAAACATTGGATTGCGTTGATGCTTAAAGATTGCACATTGCAAAGTGTTAGCTTTTTCAATAGAGTTTCTGGCTCTGATTTGGCTTTGTCATTTGCTTTTGGTGATGTTATCTGCCCTGTTGTCATAAAGGTCTCTAGATCAACAAGGGATGCTAAAATCCCAGTTTGATGTTTCATTTCTTCTAAAGCCAGCTTTTTAGCTTCTTTCCAATAGGGACTGCCTGATTGTCTACTAGCTTTTCTTGCTTTTTTTGCTGCGACTGACTGCTTCTTTTGTTTTTCCACGAAAGTTAGCTCAACATCGGTGTCTTCTACAAGTAAAGAAATTATTCTATTTTCAATAGATTGAATTAGTTTTTGTTTTATGTCGATGGTGTTTCCGAGAGTGTTTATTTCACTCTCTAAGTCTTTTATTTTTTTCTCCAGACTTAAAGGCACAACTCCTAAGGAGTAGTTTTCTATTAGATTCATTTTTTTTGAAAACATGTCCTCTTTTGTGGATAACTCCTCCAGCATTGTGTTCAATATTACTTGTTGGTTTTGCTTTTGGGTTTTGAGCGTTGAGACTCTATCTAAGTTTTCTTGCGTTTTCTCTATCGACTCTTCGCGACCAGAGGTGTCAACTGCCTTTCTGGCGTCCAAGCCTGGGGTTAGGCTTTTCTCAAAATACTTTTTCTTAATCTCTGATTCAGCCAATAAGTCTTGACACGACTCTTTGGAGTTAAATTCATACGCAATAGATTGAACAAAACTCAAAGATTCATTTAGAATGTAATCCTTGAGGTCTCCACCAAATTCCTTGACATTATTAGCAACACATTCCCCTAGGGAATCTGTTACCGACTCTTGGTTGAGAGTTCCATAGTCAACGATTAAAAGTGGATAAGTAAACTTCACCAAAAAGTCAAGCCATGGATAAGATTCTCGAGCTCGTAGTGCCGTGTCTATCTCTTCAATCTTGGCGATGTAGTTCATGACTGTTGGTTTGAGGCTGTACTTCTTTGCGAACTTACTATTTCGTCCACAGATGCGTTGATATTCACATCCTTCTTTTTTTGCTTCAATTCTTTTGATTCGATAAGGGTTTCCATTTTCCCCTTCCATGAAAGTGATTCGAAGCATGTCTGCATTCTTTACCGTTACACTCGGAACATTTGAACGAAGATTCCATCGTTTCTTACGAGGCTTATTTTTGTTGTTAGCTTCTGCTTTCAGGTCTTCATAGAATGTTTGAATTTTACCAGAGAACGATGAAGCGTAATAGTCCTTACTGCTTTCTTTGAATTTCAGAAAGCCATCTTGAGTTTGATAGAAGTAAGACTGATATGCAGTATAAGAGATAAGTGCAGCCCTAAGTCTTGTTATTTGCCCAAAGATTTTTTTGACATCTATTTCTACTTCTGATTTTGTCGTCGCTGCTGATTGTTGAATTTCTTGACCTGTTGGGTTATCGGGAACAGAATCCAGTATAAATGCAGGAATTGAGACTAAAACCTTTAACAAGTTCTGCATTGGATCTATGTCGAATTCGATAACTCTTGCATAAAGTTCAAGCGCAAAAGGATTCTTAACTTCATTTGAAATGTTCTGAAGGACGAAATGGGTGAAAGAAATCGGTTCTTCAGGGTTGAATGAGGTTGAACCAAAAACAGTGTTCGTCACAAGGTCTGGGCAATCTTTTGCTTCGCTCAGAGGATCATCTTTAAGGTTCATAAAGATTCCATCAAAGTTATCATATTCTTGCAATAACTCATTTGTAGATCGACCGGAGAAGGCGGGGCCATCATGCGTGGCACAGATGATTTGTTGAGCTATTAGCTTATCTGTGTCTTGTAACATAAGACGAATTGCTGGTTGGACGAACGAACGGAACAAGTGATCCCTAGTTGGATACTTACTTGACCCTACAGCATTACGAAACTCTGCTGCTGTGAATGAGTTACCTTCATTATTGATTGTCACACAAATCTTGTATTCACAAGCTGCTTCATCAAGATAGGTTTCCTCTGGCGTCTGCCGCCAGTCTGGGGCGATAAACGATTTGTTCGGAGTGCATGCTGGGCATAGCTTTTTTAGCGGTAAAAGATCTGGTGTGAGTTCGCAAACCTTTGGCTGGAACTGTTCGAAATTGTTTGACATGTTATCTTCCTATAAACACTGTATTACTTAAAATGTAATCGCTTGGAACACCCTTGAGAGCACCAGATTTTATTCCAAGATGTTGTCTTATTGTCTTGGCTTTGTGAAACTCTTCTATTACTCCATCAAGCTTTTGACCAAACAACTTCTTAACTCCTCGCAAACCTTCGACAGCAGCCGATGGGGATGGAGTGGAGGGGCCTGCACCGACGACGACATGGACATGGCCTGCTAATGCAATTCTATAAAGGGCAAGTTCGGTTTCTAAAGAATCAACCTTTGCGGCCAAGGTATCAACATAGTCCTTCATAACATAGAGATAGTTTACAAGATTCTCTCCACGAACAGCAGGTTGGAAATTATCCTCTGTTGTCAGACCTAGTTCAATCTTTGGCGATGGTGGTTTGGCACCGGTTGCGAGTCTTTCTCCACCATGAAATTTTCCTAAACCAGCCAAGATGCGAACCCTTTCTCTTCCAATAACTAGTGTATGATCTGCTTTGATTCCAATTCCTGATTTCAAGTTGTCGGAGATCGCAGTCAATTTGTCCGAGTTCTCAGTTGCAAAATAGTGGTTAACATTACCTCTTTCGGTTAGATAGATTCTTGCTCCATCTTCTGCAAAGTTTGCTCTAGATTTAGTTTCCGATGTTCTAATTTTCTCTGAACTAGTTAGGTGTCCTGCTACAATGTCTATTGCTTCGCATCTAGTTCCACCAGCTCCACCTAAACCTGTTGCGACGTGACCGTAATTGTCTTTAGTTAACACAATTCTGGCACCAGATTTGTTTCCTGCTACTTGTTTTCTAGCATAAATTACTTCACAACCTGCTTTTGGGGCAAAAACCGGCATATCTTCATCATCATCCGTCAAAAATAACCCAGTTCTCGCTGGAGCTATTTCTTCGAACTGTTCTTGTAGTTTTTCAAGATCTTTTCTTCTTTTTTGCGTAAGGCCTGTGTAGGCGTCTTTAACATTTATTTCAATATTAGACATTACTCTCCCTCGGTTGGACCAGAAATTAGCCCTAAATGAATGTGCTCGCTTGGTTTAAAAACTCCTCGAGTTTTTCTGAGGCTTAGTCCAACTTCGCGTTGTCCTTTTTTGTGATCCCAAACCTCTTCCCAGTTATAGTATTTTACAATTCCATCTTTTTTCATAGACCCTAGCACGTCTAGCATTATTATGACGTTATCGTAGGTCTGCTTATTCGTGTTCATATCGATAGCCTTCATTGTTGAGTGGCCGGTGCTATTCTTATAATAGCCAGTATCAATTCTTTTCTGATAAATGACTGCAAGGGCAGATTGTAATTTTTTAGGATCTTTCCACTCAGTTCCAAAAATAGTGTTGTAGATTTTTGTGTCAGACTTCGCATTAGTATAAGTGTTCAAATACCACTGTCTAAAATAAGCAAGTGATGCAGAGTCTCCCTTAAATCTGCTTGCAACCATTGCTCTTGCTTGTGCTGCACCGTCTCTATAGAGCGAGTTCACTTGAATAGATGTGCTGGAGAAGTTAGTTGTGCGAAGTCGCTTTCTAAATTCATTAAAAAAGTTGCGGAAATGAGGAAACTTGTCAAGCTGGGCTTGGAGACTAGTTGACGCATTAAGCTTTATTTCTCCATTAGCAACCCTTCTTTCATTTAAAACTGGCTGTTTGGTGTTGTTTGCAAAGGCGCTTGAGGCACTGGTTCCGCTCATCCCTAACATCATTGCCGGCTCGCCAGATTCTGGTGCGATTAATTTTACTGTGTTTCCACCATCCCAAGTAGCAGACCATTTTCTTCCATTCAATAATTGCCCAGCAAATGGACTGGAAGCGTCCAAGTAAGCCACATAAGACTTTAAGATTTCTTTGCGTTGTCTGGTGGGGTCGCTTATGTCCTCAGGATCAGTTAAGTGGGCTTGATCTTCCTGAATAGATCTCGCTCTAACCCAGATAGGGTTGGAGTCAATTGGGACTTCTTCCTCGGTTGTGTATTCAGAATAGACTACTACAGTTAAATTTCCAGTTAATTCTTTCTTAACTGCTTTCTTAAAAGTAATTTCTGATAAACCAGCAGCTCTCAAGGCTGCGGTTGCTATGCTACTTAGACTCATCTTTATCGCCATCCGAGTTTTGTATTTGATCAAAGATTTGAGCAAAATCTTTGTCTGTCAACTCATCAGACTTTTCATTCTTAGCCATTAAGCCGCAAAGTTTCACAAGCTGTTCATTTGATCTCTGTAGTGTTTCAACATATTTTGCCAAAATTAAACCAAGATCCCTATGTTTCGAGGGATCCTGTGCTAAATGTCGCATTGCATCATCAAGAAGTTCTCGAGTTGTTTCTCGATCTTCATCAATGTTTTTAATTGCTATTTTAATGTGTTTGTCACTGCTCATAAAACTAATTAGTCCTTTATTAGATTTCGCCGTTGTCCCAGTTTTCTCTAAAGTCTCTGTATTTCTTTCTCATCTTGTTTAGTTGTGAGACGATTTGCTTGGTGCTCATCCCAGTTAACTCTCTGAGATATAGGTAAATAGCTTTCTTGTTAAAGATTTCAATGTCTTCTGCTGAATCAAACAACATCATTACTGCGTCGTAAACCTTCTTTTCTTTCTCTTTCTGGAAGTCAACTTTCCAAGTTGCCATTTCAGCCTTTAGATTGATCATCATTTCTTGGCGTATAGCTTTCTCTTGATAAGTCTCTCCCTTGTCTACAAAGTGCAAGTTGGGGTCAAGCTCAGCTATCGCCAACGGGACCTCTCGCTCTAACTTCTTCTTGTGTTTCTTAACTTTATGAATGAACCAGTTCTTGGTCACTACTGAGAAATAAGAGAAGGCTTTCGAACCCTTCGCAGGGTCAAACTTGCCTAAGATAGTGGTCAGGTAAACCTTGCACTCGTCTCTCAAATCATCAATGTCAGGTAGGCTTGTGAACCGATAGGTAAAGACAATCTTATCAACCATCTGTGAGAACACGGGTTGAATCATGTTCCTGTAGAGGTCATTCTTGATTTTTTGATCCTCAACGGAGCAAAACTTAACTATCGCGTCTTCGTGTTCCTGCGTAAAGTACATGTTTTTCTTTTTCGTTCTCTTGCGCGCCATCTTGCTCTCCAGCTTCTTCATATTCAATCGGTTCAGATAGAGATGCAATATTGCCATATTGATCCTCTAGAATGATGGACAAGGAACCAGCATGGTCCATCAGTGACTTCAATGTTTCATCACCATAAAACGAGTCGAGTTCATAAACTGCTTTAATGTGATTTTTAAACCCACCTATCAGCTCTAATAGGTCTTCGGAGTTATCAGCAATCGTTGTCAATTCTCTAGATTGCTCTCTAGAGAACCAGATTAGAATTCCGTTAACCACAAGGGATGAAACCAATGTTATTCCTAACCATAAACTAATCGTCATCAGGTAACTCCACTCTTATCTTTCGCTCTTCCTTTAGAAGGGCTCTATTTTCTTCTATAGCACGCTTTACCTTGTCGCCTACCTTATCACCCTTTGAGGTGGCTTGGCGAGCTAGATGAGGCATTTGAGGCACTTTATGAATGTTTCTAGAATGACAGAAACCACACGTAAAGTGCTCGTCGTTCATTCCATGAACAACATCAAACACCTCTTCACAGTCAGAACACTTATAGGTGTATCTAGGCATCTTTGTCTACCTTGATAGAGTTTTTGACTTCGAATGTTGGTGGGTTCATGACCACTAACTGTCCGGCATCGTCAACTTGAATTTGAAATTCTCTAAGAACAGGAACGATATCGGTCTGTTCCATTAAAGATTTTTGAAGTGCCATCATGATCGCTCCGACGGCTTGATTTGATAATTTATGATCCATAACATTCTCCTATTAAAAAGTTATAGTCTTATTATAGCATTGTTTTTCGGTGTTGTCAACACTTTTTTAAAATTTATATGAAAAAAGTTCAATTTCTTTTCCATAAATGTCCTCCACTGCTTTGCGAGATGATGAATTATAATAACTTTTATAGTTACCTCGGTCTGATGATTTTTTAAAGTGAAGTAGTGGGAAAGATGATTTAGAGTGACATCCGATCTTATCAAGAAAAGAACATAAATCAGATTGTAAACTCTCCATACGGATGTAGTCAAAGTCATAGATGCCATTATCAGACCAAAGATCGATGTTTGTTTTTAAAGTGTGGAGCGTTGACGGGTTTCTCATAAATGCTTCAAATAGAACCTTGTCGACCTTTTTGTTACCCATAAAGTGATAATAGGAAACTGCTAAATCGTAGGGGTTGCGGATGTTACAAACTTTTCGATAAGAGTTAAACAAATCCTCTCCAAGATCTCTTTTTATTTCAGACACAGGTTTATGGTTAAACCATCGTCTTTTTCCAATTTTGCCATGCCATCGTGAACCAATGATCCCAAAAGAATTCTCGACTTCATCTGCTGAGTGCTCCGGAATATAAGACTCCATGATAGATGGGTCAACACAAAAGCGCTCGAGGAATGCCTCTGTTGATGTGCTAGCGGTTTTTCTTGTTTTAATGAAGATGAACTTATAGTTGTGAGATACTAACATTATTTCCTTCCTTTGTTCGAGTGAAATGTTTGAACAATTGGATTTTCAAACCCACACCATGTCAACATTGCCACAATCATCTCTTTGTTATTTAAATCAGGCGTTTCAATCCAGAAGCATTTAGATTGATTCAATAGTCTACACTCAGCGTAATAATAATCATAATAAAGCCCAATTGCTTCTTCGATAGATTTAGCATCAAAGTTTGGAAAACACTTGTCCCAATGATCACGCCTCCACCAAAGGCCATCATGTTCCATCCAGTGGTTTCTATCGCCTGCTTTTTTAGTGAAAGACTCGATTACTTCGTTGCGATCTCTTTTTAGGATTATCGCTTTTAAATCAACACCGGATTTCAGATATTGTTTTGCCAATTCGAGATTATAAGATGCAACGTCACCGAAGAATGACTTACCAGATTGTATGTGTTTGGCAAATTCTTTTTCAAACGGTGTTGTTCTATGCCATCTTTTAGGAATTGCACCAAACTCATGAGTAAAATAAGAATCATCTTGAGATGATAGAATTCTAGATAGAGACACGGATCCACATCGACCCGTGCCCAATCCGACAATGAAGCTCATGTTAAGTCTCCTAAGAGATTTAAGAATTCATCTGATTTATTTGATGTGTATTTAAATTTTCGAGTATCCAATGTTTCTTTTTTCAAACAATAGTCTAAAACTTGAGTGTAAGAATCATCGTTGTGCCAAACTGTTGATTTTGAGTCAATCGACAGTTGATAACCAGCCTTAACTAGATCAAGGCTAAATTTTACGTCCTCGGACACTCCACCATCTTGGCCACCGTGAACTAAACACTCAGCATCCCATCTTACGCTCTCAAAAACTTCACGTCGGACCATGATGAAGCCAGAGGTTTGATAGAGACCTTTGTCATATTGTGGATGATCGTAATCAACCATCTTGTGAGGCTTCAATGTTGCACGATCCCAATGACGAGTTCCATCAGGATTCAACAATCGGTTACCAAGGACATCCCAATAAGTGTCACTAGAGTGACTCAGAGAGTCGTCAAGCCACCCTTTGGACAATAGAATGTCATCATCTAGCCAAGCAATTACATCGTGTTGAGAGGCATCTCCGGACGCATTACGAAGAGTTGCAACTTTACGAGAATGAGCAGCTTCTTTTTGGTCAACCAGTGTCACGCCTTCAATGTCTGTGAAGTTGTCAATGTCTCCTGCGATGATGATCTCGTGAGGAAAATCTCCAAGTTCTTTTTTGATGTTCTCGATGGTTTGGCGAGTCTTGTGAGCCTTTGCTCCGTTTGTCGGAATGCAGAATGAGATTGCTTCGATTGGCTTTGGAGTCTCCAAGCTCTTGCCCACTATAGAGTCGCAGAATAGCTTGTAAAGCCTTTCAGCATTGAAGTGCTCCAACACCTTACCTTGAAGCTCAGAAGCGCCCTCAAGGCAATCCTCGTAGTTCTCAACGATGTGTTTCAGGCATGCTTGGTAAGCATCTTTATCTGCATAAGCCCATTGAGAGTCACGCTGGACAACGCCGTCCCAAACTGCATTTGCAGCAACTGGTTTCAAAGTACAGTCGATTGCGTTAAATAGGTTTTCTCCATCCCAACGAAGGAAGTCGAGCTGACCAGACCATGGAATTGTTGCAATTGGAAGACCCGCTCTTGCAGCTTCAAAGAGTGGAAGCCCAAATCCTTCACCATGTGCAATGTTCACAAGGCATTTAACTTTATCATGCTCATAAAGAGTCTTCATTTGCGCCTCAGAGAGATCTCCGTGAAGCAGAGACACAGAACACTTACGATTCGGAAAAGACTCTAGAACGGCCGCTAAGGAGTTCTCAACGTTTGCTAGATCAATAATGGATGCACCTTTATTGTGAGTTTTAAGTATTAATCCAACTTCATCATTTTGAAATTTTTCAACAAACCACGTGATAGTGTTAACAAAATTCTTACGAGGTCCGAATTGTGAGACGACTAAGAAATTAAAATCATGCCTAGGTTCGAATCCTGGGATAGGCTCGCTTTGTTCAGAGTTTGGTGTGCACTCCCAAACGACATCGACAGGAGTTTCTAATTTATATTCTTGTCCATCGCTCAAAGGAATCTTGGTGTTCACATAAGTATCTTTTCCATGATTTGAAACGACTAGAATCTTATCCATCTCGTTACCTTTTTGTAGCCACTGAGGAGAGACTTTTGTTGTTTCAATTCCCGCTGTGTATCCAATGTTGATTGGGCACATCTTTTCAAACTCATTTGGAATTGTGATTTGCAATGAAATGTCGGGTGCTAAAACCTTCTCGCCTAGCAACAACTGGGTTGTTTTAATGCGTTCATCCATCCATTGGCGTAGCTCATTGTCTTGCCAAATCCATCCGGATTCTCCCCATGGGATTGGCTGAATGTAAACATCAAAAAGATCAGGGCGTGATCTTAATGCTCGAAGAGCAAATCGTGATTGTTCTCCATAACCTGTTGCTGAGAGGACAGGTGCTCTTACAAAAATCTTTTTCATACGTTATCTCCATCAATTTTCTTAAGTTGTAATCTACTATAATGCATTTCTTCACCATCAACCATCACCAAAAAAAATAAAACATTTTGGTGATTCAAGATAGAGGGTGTCATAACTAATCCCACTTTCCCATCAGCAGTAGAGACAAGGTCTCCACCAACCAATGGCGGCATTCTTTCTAGAAAGTGAGGATGAACTTCAAGTGTTGGGCTCGGCTCGACAAGGTCGCCTTCGCAATCTACAATCAAAGGATTGACCAAAGGGTCAATCATTGCATCGTTATTTTTCATTTTCATGCAATCTCCTTAAATGTAATTCCGTTATATCCTTTTCGCGTTTCCCATGATCCGCAATCTTCATGGACTTTTAGCATCGTGTCCACCCAAAGTTTTTCAAAATCTTGATGGTGATAGTTTTCCTCAATGTGTTCTCTACCAATCCTTCCAAGTTCACGACGGAACTCATGACCACCACTATACATTTGGTCTAAGGCGTTTTTAAATTGTTTCTCAGATATTCTGTCTTCATAAATGTAAGGGACATTTTGAGATCCAATTATTGCCTTTGAGATTGGATAAAGAGCAATCCCTGCGGCGCCATTTGAGGTCATTACTTGATCCTGCATCCCTCCTGTCATTGTCGCAATGACGGGTGTTCCACAAGTTAAAGACTCTAGAGTTGCAAGTCCGAAACCTTCTGCGTCGGCAATGTTGACTGTGACATCAGCACAGTTGTAGAATCCAGGCATTTGCTTAGTCGGAACTTTTTTCGTTGAAAACACAACTTCTCTATTGTTTAATTCAAGTTGTGATGCGATCTGCTGTAAGTCTTGACCATGTGGATCCTTCGGGTTAGTGTGCATTATCAGTTGAACTTTACCAGATAGGTTACGCTCTTTTACCCACTCCGCAAACCACCACAGAACTGATCCAGATTGCTTACGTCGAGCATTTCGATTGTTCCAAAGCAATATAAACTTATCTTGGTCTTCTGCAGGGAGAATTTTTTCCCTAATAGCTCGGCGATCTTCGTCTGATAGTGCAACAAAGACATTCGGATTTACACAGTGAGGAATATAATTGCATGATACTGACGGAGCGACGCCATTGACGCACTCTTTCGTAACACGAGAGATGCATGCAACATGATCAGTTGATTCATAGTATTTTTTATTAAAGAATGGGAGAGGATAGTTGTCCCAAACGTGATAGTAGACAAGAGGAACAAGAGGTCGGATCTCATTTTCCATCTCCCAGAGCCACTCATAAAACCTAGGATCTGTCATAAACCAAATCATATCTGGTTTTTCGTTTCTTAAAATTGATCGGATTTGCTCCGGTGATCCGTAACCATCGATTGGGATGACTCGAAAGTCTTCGTTCCATGGTTCAATCTGAATTGGTTTATAATCTCTATGCTTTAGAGCTCCACCAAGTGACAAGATTTGAAATTTTCCACTTTTCAACAGAGCCTCAAAGACAAGCTTTGACTGCGTTCCAACACCTGATGGAGAAAGTGGATGATCCCCAAGAGTTAACACTTTAATTTTTTTCATTTTATTTCCTTTTCGATGTTTTGGGGATACAAAAAGACCCCATTCTCTTACGTATAATAGCATAAGAGAATGGGGTTGTCAAGTGTTTTTATTTTTTTATTTTATCTTGTGCAATGCTCCGTGTTGTTGAATGGACATTTTGAGCAAGATGCTCTGTTCTTAATTGTTATTCCTTTGTTAATCAAATTACAAGCATCTGTTAGAACTTTTGTAGCATTCTCCGACTTCTTAGGGCCAGATGTTACTCGGAAGATCTCAACATTGTCCTTCTTGGCTGTTCGCTTTAGAAGTCCGAAATATGTCTCAACCGTCTTTGGATCAACGTCATGTTTTTCACAAAAGAACTTTTTATAAAGCGTCAACTGGTAAGTGGTCATTGGTTCGCTTTTGCGCTTCATGTCCCAACCCCAAGAGCAAGACTTCCAGTCAATAATGTGATGCTTGCCATCGGGTGTCTTGATAACAAGGTCAATGAAGCCTTTGAGATAACGTGTGAATTGCAGCTCTTGAATCGGCTCGTAGATGTCTTCTTCTGATGAATAGACTTCATAGCCCGGGAACATCTCTTGAAGAGCAGGAAAGACCTTATGGAAGATCTCACGGCTTTGTTCGCGCATCTCCACTATCATTTTGTTCTTTGGTTTCTCATCTAGATTTTTTAACTCTAGCAAGAATGCTGCATCAAAGTACTCTGCATAGTCTTCGGGCTCGAGATTGCCCAATGCAGATTGCTCACACACTGCGTGAATAGCTGATCCGAATGCAGTGTAGATGTTTCCCGTAAACCCTTTAAGCTTGTCTACGTATTGAAGTTTCCATTTATATGGGCACTCCGTAAAGATTTTTAATTCTGAATAAGAAATGTGTTGTTTTGACATAAAGTCCTCCGTGTCTTAATAAGATAACACGGAGAATAATGTTTGTCAAGTATTTTGTTTAACTTTTATTCTATATCTCTTTGATTCTTTTAATTTATCTTTTGGTATTTCAAACCTGTGTTTTGCCGTTGGAACCCACCAGTCATATTTCTTTCTCGAGAATCTACAATTAAAATTTCTTTCGCCGCGCATCAAGCCTTCCATGATTCTGTGGTAACCATCGATCACTAGATATTTGCCGGGTTCATCTTCTATCTTTTGAATTACAACCGGTGCAGTTGGTGTTTCAGAGAGAATCCCTGCTTTGTAGTGAAGGTAAGCTGTCGCCATACCTTTCTTCAAACTATCATCACCATTATATAAGACTAAGTCACTAATGTGTTTTTTCATAGTTCTCTTAAAAGCTTTGCCAAAACTTGTTTTACTTTTGTGTATTTTCTAGACATCTTTTCAACATCTTGTTGGGGTGCGGCGGTACCCATTTGATCAAGCTGTGATTGTTGTTCTGGTGATGGTTTTACCCCATATTCACCGGGAGCAGGTGTAGCACCTGCTAGGGTTTCCATTTGATCAAGCTGTGATTGTTGTTCTGGTGATGGTTTTACCCCATATTCACCGGGAGCAGGTGTAGCACCTGCTAGGGTTTCCATAGCGTCAAGTTCATCTTGCGTAGCTTCACGCTCTAAAACGTTTTGCAACTCTTCTTTAATAATTTGTCTCAGTAATTGTTTATTGATTTTCATCTTTCAGTTCCTTTATTAGTAGAGTAATAGTTTTATATAACACGGGACACATTTGTCTTAAATTGCTAGCTTCACCAATAAATAGTTCTTCAAAACCTTTTTAAGCTTTTAGTTGTTGTGACGAAATTTTGAGCTACCTTGGTAGAAGTTCCATCAGCAGAAGTAAATTGAGTTACAACGCTGTTTGTCAAGTATTTTCTTTACCTTTTAATACTTTTAGCGGTTGTAACCAAATCTTGATTTACTTTGGTAACAGTCCCATCGCCAGCTTTAAATTGTTTCACGACCGATTCTATGGAAGATCTATACATGGTCTCTAATTGTTCAAGAACTTGTCCAGAGTCTTTGCATACATCCGGATCTACTTTACACAACTCTTCAGTTTCTGCTTTTAAGTCCCCAAACTGGATGGCGCCTTCATTGCTCATTGCATCCAGTGCTTTTTCAAATGCCCCTTCCGGCACTATTCCATCATTTCTTTTAGCTTCTTCTGCTAACATGTTTATCATCTCTGCTACTTCAATTCCTACTTTTTGAACGCCATCGTAAGCTGGGCCTAAACTGTTCTTACCGAGTTTTTCAGCTGCTACATTGGATAGGTCTTGAGCCGTTGTGGTGACCAAATCATAGCCCTCACCAGAAGGAGACATGTCAAGCCAGAGTTTCATCATTTCGCCTAACAAATCAAAATCTACAGGAATAGACTGCACTGTAGATGCAGCTGCTTCGCTACAAAAGAGCATGCTGATTCCAACAAGAAAAGCGGCTCTAGCTACAGGGCCCATAAAAATAGAAATCTTCTTTAAATAAGGAGTCAGATTAGATAAAATCTTCTTACATCTGTCGAGTACTTTTTTGGAGACACCAGAAGATAATAACGATTGAATGTTTCCAATCTTCTTTACTATGAAACTCAACAACGCTCTTCCAGCTTTTTTTATCGAATCTTTTATAAAACCCTCTGTTAGAATTGAGTCAAATTGAGGTAACTTTTGGGACACATGTTCGTCGAGAGCTATTGCGACTACCAGAGGATCTAGATCGCCACGGGTTACGCGCTCCATTAGAGATTCGAAAGATTTTCTTTTTCCTTCGACAATTAGTCTATCATCCTCAGTAGCTTGAAATCTTCTCCAGTTTTCCATTATTAGTTTATGTTTCATCTTTTAATTCCTTTATTAGTAGAGCAAGGGTCCGATACAAAACAGGACACATTTGCCTTAAGTCACTTGTTTCGCCAATAAATAGTTCTTCGAAACCTTTTGCCCAGTATTCACTTACTGATGTGCAAGCATAAGCAGAAGGAAAGATGCCAACGCAAATCTGATTAAGTGCGTCATATCCGACATCCCGAAAAAGGAAGTCGTCAATGGACCTATCGTACTCAAAATCAATATCAAAATCAGGGGGGACTTTAAATTTTTGCGAGAGCAGATTGGACAAGGCTCTTCTTTTACCGAGAAATTCTCTTTGTAACTGGCCTGATTCATAAATGAACTCCTGATTGTTTTGCTCGACAGCGTGAGAGATTTCGTGGATGATGTCTTCAATCATATCCATTTCTTCTTCTTGCTCATTAGTCACATAGATTGCGTCATTTTCATAGAAAGCATTGATCTCACGCTCTTCCATTTCTGGGAACTTTCCAACGTAAATTATCTCAATGTTCTGTGTGAGATAAAATGGAACCCTTGCCGAGATGTAGTTGAGGACAAACTCGAGGTTCACCTCTTGAGGTAAAGCATCCTTGATGATAACAGATACTCCATTTAAACTAAAATGATCTCTCATTTTTTTCGACCTCTTGATTGATTCATTGATCCACATGACAACTCCTTTTTTCTTATTATAGCATATAAGTTATAATATGTCAAAGAAGTTTTGAAGCTTCTGTCGCTAGTTTCGATCTTTCACCTTTCTTAAAGGTAATGTGACCAGACAATGGAGACTCTTTGAACTTCTCAATTGCATAAGTCAAACCGTTGGATGTTTCGTTAGTGTAGACGTTATCGATCTGTTCGATGTCCCCAGTAAGAACAATCTTTGTGTTTTCTCCGATGCGAGTAAGGATAGTCTTTACTTCGTGAGCTGTGAGATTTTGTGCTTCATCAATGATGACGTAAGCATTTGAAATGGAGCGTCCACGAATGTAAGTGATTGCGTCGATCTCAATAACACCTTTCTCGAGATAGAGATCAAGCATTGTTCGATCAGATCCCATGATGTATTGCATGTTGTCAAAGATAGGCTTCATCCATGGAGCCATCTTCTCTTCCATTGTTCCAGGTAAGAAACCAATGTCTTTCCCTAATGGTTGAACCGGTCTCGAAATGATGATGCGATTGTAACGTCCCTTCTCGAGCCCTAGGACTTGTTCTAAGCCCGCA
>Ga0098046_1000435_pt1 | contig 15431 bp, 27 predicted proteins | sample 11BtaG_FD_77067 | JGI IMG/M metagenome (GOLD analysis project Ga0098046, IMG submission 77067) | Marine viral communities from the Subarctic Pacific Ocean - 11B_ETSP_OMZ_AT15265_CsCl metaG | ecosystem: Environmental > Aquatic > Marine > Oceanic | place: Pacific Ocean | collected 2015-01-16
AAGTAATATGCATAATCAAAGTAGTCAGTCATAATGTCAGAGTTGTTATACCAGCCATTACCCTTCATTGCAGTGATTAGTTCCTTATAGAAGTCAGCGATAGTATCCTCACCTACCTCACGTGCCCACTCCTCACAATAACACTCATTCACCTGTAGATTGTCTCCTACAGGGTAACTGTCCTGTCCACGCCTTAAGGCATACTCATCATTGTGTTTCTGTGCAGCCCCTATTAGGTCAAGGATACCAGACTTGATATTAACAACCAAGCTACTGTAGTGGTTAATACCGATAGTACCCTTCATACCGTACTTCTTTAGTACTGCTTTAATCTGGGGTGCTAGTTCTTTCTTCTCGTCTTGTGAAATGTAAGCCATAATTTAAAGTTCCTTTCTCATTGAATATACCTATATTATACATGTTTTGAGAACAAATGTCAAGGCTTAATTTAATATCGCCATCCTCGCTAACCCCTATGGGTCAAGGGTTTGGTCGCTGCCGCCAAAAAACTTTGGCCTTGACAACAGCATAATAGTATGGTATAATGGACTTGTGGGCGCTAAAAAACATAGCTTGCTCGCTGAGAAAAGTGGGCGATTCGCCTTGACATCTGGTATACTCTGTGGTATAATGGGGTATGAAACTGAGGAAATATATGAAAAAATTCTAGCGAAAGGCCTTGACAGGCGCCAAAATCTGTGATATAATCTGAGAACCCACGCCAAAAAATTTGGTCAGTCGGTCAATAGCAGACTTTAATCCCCAAACTATCCAGCGTTTAGGCATTTATTTTTAGCTTTCTTTTATTTGGGTATTTGTGGGTATTTCTGGGATATTATGGGATTTTAGTTCCGCAGAAGGTTATAAACCCCTTCCCATACTCCTATAATACCTATCGTCATTACTATTCCTACCACTACTGCCACTAAGCACCATAGTAATAGTTTGATATCTTTATCATTCATTGTCTTATCTTACGTCTATACAGTATGTATGATCGTATCCTTTGAGGCACTGCATTCCATAGTAATGATACTTCTTTACTTGTTCCATTACTATACAATACACTCCACTTGTTATTCCATCCATCTATCTTGGATAGTCCTACTGGGTTTGGTTTGTGTGTTTTCCAATAGTCTGTATATGATTTAAGAAATGTCATCCACGACTTTCGTAAGGGTCTCTAGTATGTGTTCTTTCGCTTCTTTACTGATTGTTTCTAAAAAGCGGTCACTCACAGGTTCTTCATCGTGTATACTATCATATATACGGTTATATAGGTCTCCTACTAATACATACGTTGGAAACTCCTTTATATCTACTGTCTTAGTCACTGATACTGTATCTCTGTTTACTGCATCGAATGATGGGTATCCTTTCTCATGTACTGGATTCCACGTTACACTGTATTCTTTACCGTTTTTCATCAAGTTCCTCATTTATCTCTTTTAGTCTATTATCGATATCCATTAGTTTATCGTTGAGTGCGTCTATGTCGTATACCATCGCTGTTTTCTTATGTGAGGCGTATGGTGTTTGGTATGGGGGTGTTCCTTGGGGTGGGTTAAGGTTGTGTAGTATTTCTTTCCACTCCTCATGTTCTTGGTGTAGTCTCACCTCTTCCATTCTTAGTTGCATATACCGACTATATCTTACTTGTTTACTCATAGTACAATCACTTCCCCTTCTGTCTCAATCCATACCTTTGCACCGCATGATAGTGGTTTGTCTGGACTGTACACGACTTTACTGTCGCCTTTGATGTGTACCTCATGTCCATATCTATTTTCCTTATACGTTTTGCATGTGATGACAGGTTCACGCTCCCCTGTCTTTGCATTACTCCTAATGATGTGTTGATTGATGTGTATCTTTGTTTTCATGCGAAGTTTTCCAATCCACTATCTGCTCCAGCCCATCCAGACTCTAGACGGTCAATCTCATCCTTTAATCGTAGTTTCTCTTTCTTCATACCTTTTAGGAATTGGTCTGGTGCATTCTCTGCTTCTGCAGCTTCTACCCTTGCATGAAGTTCTTTATGTTTTGTTTTAAGAACATCTATTCTGTGTGATACGTTCATGGTCTCTCCTATTTGTAATCTGTGTTTAACCGTCCTACGACAGTGGTGATATCCTCTTTTACATATACCCATTCGCCCGTAATCATCTGTATTGCAGTGTACGGATGTTCTTGTTTTGAATTCGCTGGATATATACCGAGTATGTGTCGAGGATTTAAACATACTGGCTCGTTATACTTACTACTACCGACACCACTATCTCTATTCGTAAACACTGCAACATTAGGCCCTCTTGCCATGGTTGTATGTGTTACTATAAAGGTGTCGTGTTCCTCTATCTTACCCTTTGATGCTTCCATGATGGAAAACACCTTCTTATCATCATCACTCACAATATTAACTCATGTTCAGCTCTACCCCAATGTCCCACTGGAAAGAAGTTGAATGCAATAGAGTATCTATCCCATTCGCTTTTATTAGTACCTACACCATGCATCAAATTACTAGGAAATAACACAACCCTATCATTGATGGCATCTACATTATATACATCACTGTTTAAATCGTTTCTTTTCGTATATTCTCCAGGCCTTGCAGTCATTGGTAATACATGGTTATCAGCATTCCTTTGAAAACTAATGTTTCCTGTATCGTTGTTTGTATCCATATAGTATACACCAGAGAACACACTATTGGTGTGTATATGTGATTGTGCCCAATCTCCTTGTGTATGTTTGACTGCCCAAGAGTTTGTCATTCTAAGTGTCATCTGCTCTGGTAGTCCAATTTCATTATGTGCAAACAATTTTATACAGTCCATAATCTTAATCTTAAATGTTTTCATAACATCTTCATCTAAGAGATAATGATTACTACTTAACCAACCATTGTCTGCTTCTGGACGATACCATTCTGTGTTATATACAAAGTCTCTTTGTTCTTCTGTTGTCTCAATCCCATCATGTACAAATAGTGGTGTGGGAAACAGGTTATGTACTTGATACTGGCTCATTTACTTCATACCCTTCTTCTCTTAATATATTTACCATTGCATCTCTTGGATTTGCAACAGTTGTATTCCCAGCAATCATAATACGAGAACCCTCGTGTTTTGCTTTTGGAACACTATGTTTATTATCACCCTTGAAACATACTAACATGCCTGGCGTAGGGTCGATTGCAATATTCAACTCATCAAATATTAATGGGGGACAACCCTTTGGTGTTTGAATATAATATGAGAATGAACAAAAGGATGCACGATGGTCGTGTGATTGTGTAAAGTCCTCACCATTACCACGATACTCTGCACCCCACATATCACTTACAATATATTGGTGTTTTTTAATATCATCTAAGTTCATATAGTTTTCCCCAAGAAAAGGAATAACACCCTCTCTCATAATTATTCGAGCAAGTTTACCAAACTCTTCACTGTGCAAACACATATTCCATTCAGTCATAGGTGCTTTGACGTTTGACACATGCCCAATTCTATCACCTTGTGCAAGTATTTCATCAATCAATATTTGATGACTAAAATCACCATTCTTTTCATATTCGCTTAAGTCATATACACCAACAGTTTCAGCAGTATATAAACTCTTTGTTATCATTTCTTTTAACATTAAAAAAATCCTTCAAGTGTTGCAGTACCGTGTTTATCTGCGATGCGATTCACGTTACTTTTATTATGGTCTACACTATCACCTTTATGTTCATAAGGCATATCATCACATAGTGTATAGGAAGTCTCGCCTGGGCGTTTAATCTTCCATTGTAAGTCTTTGTCTTTTGGATAGTTGATATTCCAATCCATTGTAGATTGTTTTAATAACTTTCTGGACTTCTTACTGAGTGGGTATATGTAACGGAACTGCTTACCCCAAACACGACTAAAACCAAGTTCACCCATCTTCTCATCGGAAGGTCTTGGGCCATACTTGGTATCGTATCTGTTCATCTCTTTTTTCATCTTACGTTGAATGGTTCTAAAGTGTACTTTCTCGCCCTCATCTGTGACATAGACATCGCTCCATATGAAACCACCATATAAGAAGTTTGCAGACTGATACACATATCCAGGCTTACCGACTATACCGTCTGCCCATGTATAAAGATATTTGACGTTTGGAGTGTTCTTCTTCATCCACTGAATTGTCAGACTTTGCATCTGAGACTCACTGTTTCGTGGCATAGACTCATCCATACACATTTTACCTATTTCATAATAGTCACAAGTAGAAAGTTCTGGGAACATCTTTTTGATAGTTCCCATTGGATTAGTTCCCCAACCCAATGTTAGAACTCCCACTAATTCATCATCAACATAAGCACCAAGATGATGCTTAGTCAATTTCGGCATTACTGGACTGTAATGACGCTCCTGTACGAATAGTGTCGCTACTCTGTAATCGATTTTCTTGACTATCATCATATAAACAAACTTGTTCCATTTCCATACACTTATTTAGAGGATTTCCGTACTGGTCGTTTTCACTGGATTGTGTGAAGCTGGTACAGTATCCCCACTAGGTTCTGGAAACCATTTAGTTATCTCTGTATGAACCTTTATTAACCGTTCACCAGTTTTTTGGTCAAGTACTTCGATAAATGTTTTATTCTCTGTTTTGAGAACAGTTTCAATCTTCATTAAGCATCTCCATTGTTTGATGTATAAACGATAACTGTGCATCATTGATTACTTCCCACATCTCCTCATCGAAAATGTCACGAGATTCATCATCTGCCCATTCTTCCGTATCTGTGTCATATGACTCTTTTGTGAGTCGTTCAGAGTCCTCAATCACACGGTCAATGACTTCATCATACTCTTCTTCGAAACCATCTATCAATTCATCACCTTCATAGACATTTGCACCATAGAAGTTTGGGCCTTCATCTTCGTATGTTAAGTATGACACTATTTTAGGGTCAAACTCTGATAGAATTGTTAATAGTTTAACAACACCCTCTTCTGGAGCACTCCATGCTGAGTATCCATAGAAGTCTTGTTCACTGAACTCTTCCAAGTAACTCCACTTAGGGCCGATGTGTTCTGTAGTCCAAGAATACTGTTCAGTCTCTTCATACGTCAAATCACCCTCAACAAACATATCACTGAACCATGCTTCTCCATCAGTAGAACTACGAATGCGTTGATACATTTCATTTAGTTTCTCTTTTGCAGCATCATTTATCTTATGAAATGTTAGATTAAATCTTACATGATTAGCCATCTTGATGGTTCTCCTCTTCCCATTGATAATACATAGTTCGCAATACCGTACCAACATAAGGTTCGTGACATTCTTCACTCTCAGCATAGTTCATCATTTCTACTGCTTGTTCTTCTGTCAATTGACTAACTTCTTCTACTTTAAAATATTCACATACATCTGTGAGTGCCCAATCATATGCAAGTGCTTCGATTTGGTCAGACAGTTTATGTGTTTTTATTACTTGAAACGCCATTTATTATCTCCTTTTGCCCGTCATGGGGTCATTTGCTTCTTGTGATGAGAGAACTTGTAGTCCACCCTTATTATATGCTTGTCCTATGACAGCATTACCAGTATACACTGGTATCTCTTGTTTATAGGCATTACCTATACCATTCCCAACAGATGGGATATTATTGGCAGGGGTACAAGGAATTGAACCTCGTCTTAGTGGTTTGGAATCACTTGTGCTACCGTAACACTTTACCCCTTTAGATTTCGGTGCCTTACCTTGTACATAATCGACATACTCTTCAAGAGTAACGACTGAACAACGTATGGACTTTAAAAACTTATTGTGTGCCCTCCACTGAGTCTCGTACTTCTGTGGATTGACTTTCTTTTTCTTTTTCTTGCGAGTACTATTACTGTTGTAATATACAGGCATCAAATGCATACCGCTCATAATTAATTTACCCTATCAAATGGTGGAGTATGTGCATATATAACTTTTTGTTTGTGTTGACGTTGAAGAGCGTTGTAAACTTTCTTCCAATAGTTCTTCGCCCACGGAGATAGGTTCTTTTGTTTCAGAACTCCATCAACTGCATCAATCCGTTTATACAACAAACTATTTGCTGATAATGTCATGTGCAATACTCCATGCTTCAAAGTCCTTACCACCAATATTCCATTCACACTCTTCAGTAGGAATTCTTCCATACTTCCAAGAATAAACAGAGAATGGTTTATAGACTCTTTCATCATCGTCATCTCTACATTCTGCTTCAACAGTCCATTCACAGTTAACCTTTTCATAAGGGTCAGCATCTGTGTAAGTAGGTTCACCAAAAACCTCTACAAGTTTATCATATGTTGTAGTAACATATCCTTGTAAAGTTGCTCCATTTGTATTCACACCATCATAGGCGTCAAATGCAATTACTTTCATAATTTTTCTCCATAATATAGTTTATATTGTACCTCAAATAGAGGCTCTTGTCAAGAGTTTTTGATAAGAATTATACCACCAACAATCATCATAAACAATCCAATTGCTGCAATCTTAAGCATGTCTCCAATAGAGTTTGCATACTCCATACATTTACCATCACAATCACCAGCAGAACCTGCTACAATCATTAAACCAAACACAACTAGTAATCCACCAATTATCTCTCTCATATTTTCTCTCCTTATATTGTGTTCCAAAGGGTTACTTTATGTGCCCCTAAAACTTTTGCCATTGCATCTATTTCGTCACGCAATTCTTGTTCTGTAAAGGCATGCTTTGTATTGTAATCCATATCATCTTCAGTAAGTTTATACCACTTACCTTCACGATTACCTTTAGCATATTGAACACCACCTTTACCAACTCTTTTACCATTTTCTAATATCATACCTTTTCTCCCTCACCAAAAAATAATTTACGCATATCTTTGAACACTACATTATAAGCATTCGCTTCATATGCATACATATCCCAAAACGCATCATCATCCAAGTCACAGTGAACGCCAGGCGTTGCACAATGCTCTTCCCAAACACGATCCATTGCATTCATACCTTCTAGACAATCGCCACGTCCAAAACTTTTCATGGTTTCCCATGCAGTCGCAAAAGTAACTTTATCTTCGTAAAAACTAGGAATTCTAAACATAATTATCTCTCTTTCTCATTAACTATACCTATAGTATACATGTTTTAATAACAAATGTCAAGGCTTTATTTGGCCTATAACCCAGCAAATTTTGCAAGTGCCCATAACATAACAAATACAAATACTGCGAACCACATTAATGATTTAAGCATAACTCTCCTTTAGTTTACGTTTAATAGTTACTATACTATCTTCATTTGCCTGATATCTAATACCAATACCACCCTTTGCAATCCATCTTGCAATGTTATCTGGTTTATCATCAATTAGAATATTAGGTGTTCCATCGAACTTATTAACAGCATAGTGTTCTTTCTGTCCAGTAAAGATAAGGTTATCAATACTAGGCATGTAACCATACTTAGTCAACCAAGTTCTTTTCCAAAATGCAGAGTTGTCTCTATCACCTCTTAATGGTGAAGAACATATGCCCCAATCGTCTGTTAATGATTTTACGAAATCTACTAGTTCAGTAGATGTTTCATAAGGTCTTAGTGTATTGAAGAAATCAGTACCTTTGAGTGACATTATAGACTCCTCAGTTTTCGGTATTTTCTTCCAGTGTGGTACATTGAAGTACTCCTCTAGTCCCCCAAAGAAGTCGGCAATCACACCATCCATATCTAAGTATATTTTCATTCTCAATCCTTTCTTCATAATATACTATCATTATACATGTTTTTATAACAAATGTCAAGGCAATTCGCCAAAAAAAACCCACGAAAAACGTGGGTTTTCTGCATTTTATGTAAATATATGCCTTATTTTCGTGCTTTTTTCGCCAATTCTTGTGAAATCCAGCGTTTTGCAATATGATTTGACACCTTATTTCGGACTAATACCATGCATCTTTTCCATACCTTACTGAATATGTCCTCACCAGCATCATTATTGTCCACAATGACAAAGTTCTTATTACCAAACAACCTCTGGAATTTACCAATATTTGTCTGAACTTCTTTCCACATCTTTGCAACTTCCTTTTCTGGAAGTGTACGTTTGCGTTTTGCGTTACGTTCTTGTGCAGTATCTAATGATGTATTGACAAATATCATATAGCAGTCATACCCAAGTCCTTTTAACATTGATACCTGTTTGGATATCTTATCATAATCCTTACCAGTACCATCAATGATGTGTCCTAAACGTCCTTCGATATAGTTGGATTGCATTGTCTTAACAGTCTTTTTCGCCCTTACACGAATCTCTTGTCCTTGGTCAGAGTAGATATCTTCTGGTGTAGTATCTAATCCTACATCCTTGAGCATCTTCTCATAGACATCATCACTGTTAACAATCTTCATCCCTAGTCCACCAGTTGTTCTTCGAACAACATAGGACTTACCACTTCCTGGCCCACCTGCTAGAAAGATTGCTTTAAATATGTTGGGGTCGTAGACTCCCTCTTGTAGTTCGTTGAATGTTTTCATCTGTTTGTAGTCCTAACAACTCATTGACTTTATTTGCATATAACTGTTCCGTATATTTATCTACTTGTGATTCCTCAATCTGGGTTCTCCTTTGGATTTGCTTTTGGAAGTGCATTTTCTGAAGTCTGTTTTTGAGTTTGGTTGTCATATTGTTCCTCGTTGATTTTAAATGTTAAAGGTCTGTGCATAACGAATCGAGTTGTTTTGGGGCCTCCTTTTTAATATGTTACGTCACTGGAATCAGATGAACCGATTGGAACGATTTCATCTAACGGATTACCACTATCTTGTAGTGGCACACCAGTTGATGGTAACGGTTGTTTAACTGTGTCACGAATAACTTCCATATGAACTTTGTGTGTATATGCACCGTCACCTCTGGTGAATTCGTGTTTTAACTTTGATACAAGATAACGCCCACTGTAAATAGGGTCACGTTCATCTTCTGATAACATTCCTTGGTTTCTCATATCAATACCTACCATATCTCCTGCTTGCATTGATGTGTTTCCAGGCACTGTGATACGCAATGTAAGTGCAGATTGCATTGCAGTAAATCTTCCCATTCTTCTTTGTAACCATATGTCTGTTCCTACATAATCATATTGTCCATCATGTCTAGCAGAGTATAACCCATTAGGGGACTCTCTGTCAACAGCCTGCATGTATATTTTTGATTGGTCATAATCAGACAGTCTGTTGTCATAGTCATCTCTTGCTTCGGATGCAAGTGGTTTACTTTGTGAATTGTATAGGTTGAATTCGTCTACATGTTTATCTTCATCAAAATCATCAAAGTAGTTGTAGTTGAAGTTCTCTACCGTCTTGTTTACCAAGTCAATCATAAGAAGATTAGATGCATACATACCGTTTCTCATATTCATCATAACATCAGTAGAACCTGTCACACTCACACTAAGAAGATTGCCTAAGTTGGTAATCGTGTCTGGAGTTTTATGTCCTTCTGGTACAATGTTTGGAGTCTCTTCTCTAAACGTAAATCTAGGATTTTTCCTGTCCATCATACTATCAAGTGTTCTAAACCAATATCCTTTGACTGTTTCATAAAACAGGAATGTTGGAGCATAGTTATATTCTTTGGACAAACATCTTTTTGCAACACTATTGATAAAATCAAATGGACGTAAGTTTGGGCAAACAAACTTAAAATTATTTGATGTTTCTTCGTAGTAGAATTCTTTCTTGGAGTTGAGTAATTCCTCATCTCTGAATATTTTCTTAACAATATCCTTTGATGGTTCTCCCTCAAACGCTTGTGTGACTCTAATACGATTGGCACGAATAGCTTCTGGTGTGGTAAATGAAAGAGTATATGCGAATGTATTATCATTCACACCAACTTTACTATCTACTTTATAAATGTATAATGGGGAGTCTGTAAAATCAATTGCCATTGCACGAGAACTATCATCATCTGCGTTTGGAGTTACCAGACGTAGTTTTAATTTCTCTTGTCCAATGATAGGTAAGTTTGTAAGTAGATTGTTTGTGTCAACAATCGAAAGATCACCAGTGAGTGAATTCTTAAAGATATCTTCGTATATGTTTACTGATGCAAATTGGTCTTTTAAATCTATTACTGTACCACTAGCAGCATAGATTTCGCAGACATCAATTTGATACTCACCAGCGTACTTAATTTCCGCCATGTCTATCTACCAATTATCGCTTCAAACTCTGAACGTATTCTACCAATATATGTTGGTTGGATTAATCTTATTCTTCTTTTAGATTCCAATATTCTTTCCTCATATTCATAATTTGTAACTGCTGTTGCTCCAACAGGGATTGTTGTTGCACTGTCATTTGGAAGTTCTATAACAAACGATGTATCGCCTGATTCTTGAGAATATTCATAGTGATGAATCTCATCTACATTACTATACTTAGACTTTACAAACTTTTCAAATCTATCTACTGACATGGGCCAGTCTGTATATACATCTTTAATATTATTTGCTATCAGAACAACCCAATGCAGATTTGAATCACCATAGTAATCATGTGCAATCTGTTCTGGTGTCGAACCATCTGGTACATCGTACATATCAAAATTTACATAATTCAATAACGTAGAGTCATTAAATTTAGCCCTACGAGTAATATCAGTCATGTCTACTAGATTACCATCACCTTTGATATCTATACTAACTTTTGGAAACTTTCTAAAATACATATATTAAAATCCTATTCCAATTTTTTCTTTTGTCATAATCTCTAGTTCTTTAAATGTCATAGTAAGTTCTACTTCAGTAGGTTGATTGTCTTTAAAGAATTGTGGACGGTCGCCACCATACTTCACATCTACTGCTTCTAATGCACATGTACCAATTTTATGAAGATGCTCTTCTGGATGATACCTAATATCAAATGTTGAAGGTGCTTTAAGAGTTCTACCCAATGAGTCGTTTGTAAACTCAGGCATAGAATGCAATCTGAACATAGTTACAATACCTTCAATCAACTCTGCTTCTACTGAAGAACGTGGAAGTAGTCTGAATGAGAATTGAAATGAACGTCTATCAATACCTTCAAATTTCATTTCCGTTCTGTTATTTGTAGTTTGACCAGATGCAATTGCTAATGCAGCCTTAGCACCAGTTGCACCAGCACCTTCTAATGCTGAAGCAGCAGTGTTTGCACCTTCTTTTTTAAGTGTTTCCCCAACTGCACCGAAATCAATATTCTTAACACCACCAGCAAAACCTTTATATCCAGCTAATCCAGCTGCAACTATCATTCCCATTTCTGCTTCACCGTAGTTTGCTTTCTGAGATACTTGTATCTGACTTGGCATGTATAATGTAATTGAACCTAATGCTCTTCGTGTAGGAGCTCTTGGTACAGAACCTTTATTTCTTGTTGGGATACCCTTTGGATTTAGATTATATGCACCAACATTAAATTCTGCTTTAGCACCAACTTGTTCGTTAATCATAAACTCGACATAGTGGTCAGTTCTAGATAATACTCCAACATCAGATGGGTATGTTAACGAACCAGCTCTAAACTTTTGAGAGGCAGTAGTTGCTCTGTTGCTCTTTCTACCTAGTCCCATTCCGTAATCGTCATACATGTATAAATATCCTTGTTAGTAATTCTTTAAAGTATTTATAAGGTTTGTGATGGCATATAGTGGTAGATTCGTCCCAATTAATCAAAAGAAATATAAAGGTGATGTAGATAAAGTTATCTACCGTTCCCTATGGGAAAGACGCTTTATGGTATATTGTGATAAGAGTAGTTCTATCCTTGAATGGGGCAGTGAAGAAGTTATCATACCATACATATCCCCCCTTGACGGTAGGAGACACCGTTATTTCCCCGATTTCTATATTAAGGTAAAACAGGCAAATGGTGATATTAAGAAAATCATCATCGAAGTTAAACCCAAGGCACAGTGTGGCCCACCCAAAGCACAGTCTCGTAAGACAAAAAGGTTCATTACTGAAGTCCGTACATGGGGTGTTAACCAAGCAAAGTGGGAAGCAGCGATAGAATGGTGCAAAGACAGAGGTATGGAATTTAAGATATTAACTGAAGACCACTTGGGTTAACTGTATAAATAGAGGTATGACAGATGCAGTTGACAAGATAGTTGAACAAGCAGGGGGTAGAGATTTATCTATCCGTTGGTTCAGAAAGCAAGTAAGAGAACTTGGAGAACTAAATCCAAGAGAACAACTCCGTGAGGGTAAGTTAAAAACACGCCCAGTATTCGGTAAGATGAATTTCTTTATGTACTCACCAAAGTACAAAGACAATAGAAAAGTTCTACCGTACTATGATAGATTCCCATTGATATTACCAATTACACCAGTAGGTGGTGCAAACTTATCAGATGGGTTTATGGGGTTGAACTTTCACTACCTATCAGTACCAATGCGAGTCAAACTATTGAATGTGATGTCTGAGTATGCAAATGGCCCTATGGACGAAGCAACCAGAATCAAATTAACATGGAACAGAATTAAAAGAAATAAGATGGTTCAACCAACAATTAAGAGATATCTTATGGATAACGTAAACCCCCCATTTCGTGTTATTAATGCAGATGAAATGATGATTGCAGTTCTATTACCAGTACAGAAGTTTGTACATGCAACTGAAGGTAAAGTGTATGCTGACTCAAGACGAATGGTTAATACTGCAAGGAGACCAGTTTAATGCCAACAATAGACGATTTTTATGCAACACTTTCCAATTCGGCTAAACCGAATAGGTTTGATTGTCAGTTATTTTTACCACAAGCATTGCAAACATCATCTCAACTACCTAGAGATTTATCTCTTCGTATTACTGGTGTATCATTTCCAGGCAAAAATATAAGAACAACAACAGATGAAAATACATACGGCCCATCATATGAAGTTGCACAGGGATTAACATACGGTGAGGAAATCACAATAGAATTTCTTCTAAAGAACAACCATGAAGAAAGACTTGTATTTAATGCATGGCAAGATTTTATCATCAGTCCAACTACATATAATGCATCATATTATGATGAGTATGTTTCTAACATGAGAGTATGGCAACTTGATGAGAATGAAAATAAAACAGCAGGGATTGAAATTTCTAATGTATTCCCTAAGACTGTAAATGCAATAGAATATTCTAATGACTCTACTAGTGCAATAATTAAAGCATCTGTAGGTATGTCATTTAAAGAGTGGATACCACTAGAACCTACTGGGCCATTGTCTAAAAGCAATGCTTCATGGGTAAGATATAGAGAATATGAACCAATTAGTGTGTTCAGAAAAAATACTCCATTCCTTGGAAACACAGGCCCACTACAGTCTGTTTTTCCTTCATCGAAGCGTCCAGTTGGCGGTAGACATGTTGATTCGTTTCCAGGCAGGGAAAAGGGTATATTTGAAGATGTTGGCAAAGCAGTTAATGATGTTATGTCAGCAAGAGATAAAGTAGTATTCGCACAACAAAATGTTTTGGCGTTCAGAAATTTCTTTAAAGGAATTACTAAGAACCCAATAAGTAATCTAGGAATCGGAAGAGGACTTAGATTTTAATAAATCGTAATGTAAATAGGAGATAATTATGGCATTACCAAAACTGGCTTCGGCTAAGTATGAGTTGACGTTACCATCAAATGGTGGAAAAGTGGAATTTCGTCCATTCCTTGTAAAAGAAGAAAAACTTCTTTTGATGGCACAAAGTGCTGGAACTGAGAAAGATCAAATTCGTGCAATTAAGGATATTATTCATAATTGTACATTTGATTCGATAGATGCTAACGCACTACCGTTCTTTGATTTAGAATATGTATTTTTACAAATTCGTGCAAAGTCTATTGGTGAAAAGGCAAAGATACAAGTGACATGTCCAGATGATGGAGAGACTAAAGTTGAGGTTGAAATAAACCTTGCTGAAATAAAGTGTGTTAACAATGTAGAACATAATGACAAGATTGAATTAGGAGATGGTATCGGTATTATGATGAAATATCCTCAACTTGATGTTATGACAAAAGCTGGTGATGATGCTGATTCAGCATTTAATGTTATTAAAGGTTGTGTTGCATCAATTTATGATAATGAAAATGTGACTGATAGAAAAGACATGGATGAGAAAGAGTTAGATACTTTTATCGAATCTATGACACATCAGCAGTTTGAGCAAATGAATAATTTCTTTGTTACAATGCCTCGTGTTAAAAAAGAGATTACAGTAAAGAATCCAAACACTGGTGTTGAAAGTAAAATTGTACTTGAAGGAATGGCAAGTTTTTTTTAACAGCCCTCTCTCATAACTCATTAGAGAATTATTTTAAGACAAATTTTGCTTTAATGAAACATCATCAGTTTTCGCTAACTGAGATTGAAAACTGGATGCCGTGGGAGAGGGAAGTATACGTTTCTTTACTCTTGCAGTATTTGGAAGAGCAAGAGATGAAGGAAAGGCAGAACGCCGCAAATCGAAAACATAAATAAGTATAACAAAGGAGAGAGTGTTATGTCAGAAGAAGAGATTAAGAAACATCACCCAGCAGATACTAATGGGGATGGTAAAGTATCGGATGAAGAACATGCAATGTACATGGAGTTCAAACGTAAAGAACTAGAAGATAACGATGCCATGAGGGATGCTCAGCGTTCAATGACATGGTTTGCTTTGTTTGGATTATTGTTATATCCATTTGCAGTTGTTGTTGCATCTTATATTGGTTTAGGTGAAGCACAAAAAACACTAGGCAGTATGGCACCAACATATTTTGTTGCTGTTGCTGGTATAGTCGCAGCGTTCTTCGGTTCGCAAGCATATACAAAAAAGAAGTAAGGTAAAAAACAATGGCCGCAGAAGATTCAGCAAAAGTACTCGCTTCAGAGATGAAGTCTCAAATGAAAAAGGTCAGTGATCAAATTACTGGGCCAATGAAATCATTTGTACCAAGTTTAATTGCTGGGTTGCCTGGCGGCAGTGCAATGGAAAAATCTTTCAAAGCACTAAAGATTTCTAATAAAAAAGAAGCAGATGATACTCAGAAGGAAATAGAAAAACAAACTGAGTCTATTGTAGGTTCAGAAAGTATACTTAAAACCATGAATGAAAATCTCATGGAAATGTCATTTGCAATGACAGGTATGTTTCATGCTATAAAAGAACCAGAGGATGATTCTTTAAGTGCTGGTGAAGTAGAAAAAGCAAATGAAGAGACTCGTAGAGACAATAAACAAATAACTCTTTTAGAAAGTATCTCTGGTGGTATTGGAGATATGCTTAAGGGTTTCCTTAATTCGACTGCAGCTGGTGCTGGTATGGGACTTGGTGCAGTACTTGGATTAATTGCAGCACCCTTTGTTACTCTTGCAGCATTCTTTACATCTCTTAAAGCA
>Ga0098046_1000444_pt1 | contig 15305 bp, 17 predicted proteins | sample 11BtaG_FD_77067 | JGI IMG/M metagenome (GOLD analysis project Ga0098046, IMG submission 77067) | Marine viral communities from the Subarctic Pacific Ocean - 11B_ETSP_OMZ_AT15265_CsCl metaG | ecosystem: Environmental > Aquatic > Marine > Oceanic | place: Pacific Ocean | collected 2015-01-16
AATTACTGACGGTTGGGTTAGATTAACTTCGGAGTTATAAAAAAATGGAAGAAACAATTACAATAACAAATGCATACTATTATGCAAAAGATGATGTTAATATATCAATTAAAGCGACATTTGATGGAGTAGAATTATCAATTCCTCTAGATTCAGATAATAGTGAATATATTGAAATCATGCGTCAAGTGGATGCCGGCGATGTTTCTATTGCCGATGCAGACTAAATAGTATAAAGAAAATAGGAAAAGATATAAATGAGTAACATTGTCCTACAACCAAATTCGAGTGGAACTGGTAGCATTACCATTGCCACTCCTAATACGAATACAGATAGAACTCTGAACATTCCAGATGTTGCAGGCAATATTGTTACAACTGGTGATACTGGAACTATTACTGGAACAATGATTGGTTCGTTGCCATCGGGTTCTATTGCCCAAGTTGTTTCTACAACAATTAATACAACTGCAACTTCATCAGCTATACCATTTGATGGAACAACACCAACAAATTCGGAAGGTGCTGAATTATCTTCTCTCAGTATAACCCCAACATCAACAAGTAGTAAAATTCTTTTAATGGCTTCATTCCAATATGACTATTACAATTCAAATTCTTACGCTATTGGTGCTATTTTTAGAGGAACAACCTGTGTTAGAGCCTCATTTAGTGGGTATCAATATGGGGTAGTTTCATTGTATCATATGGATTCTCCATCAACAACCAGTTCAACAACTTACAGTTTGAGGGGTGGGGGTAATGCTGGTGCCACCGTGTGGTTTCATTCTACTAATGGCGGGCCAAAGCTTGGTGGTAATAATGACACTTTGAATTCAGAATTTGTTGCTATGGAGATTCTAGTATGAACATGAAACCTCAAGCACTTGAAATTTTAAGACCTAACGCAAAATGGACTTTGCGTGGAACAGAACTTGATCAAATTGAATGGTTGGATACAGAACAGACACAACCCACCCAAGATGAAATAAATGCCAAGGAATCAGAATTAATTGCTGCAGAACCTTTAAGACTTCTTCGTATAGAAAGAAACGCCAAACTCGCAGAAACAGATTGGGTTGTCACTATGCATAAAGAGTTAGGGACAAACATTCCTGCTGCTATGAAAACATATAGACAAGCACTTAGAGATATTACAGATAGTGCAACATCTTTAGATGATGTAACTTGGCCGGAGAAACCATAATGAGTACAATTCAAACAAACGCAATCGTTGATGCCTCTGGTGGTGATACAACAACAGTAAACGGTGTTACTCCTAATACTCATTCAGTAAGAGGTAGAAATATTCTCATTAATGGTGATATGAGAATAGCTCAGAGAGGAACATCTTTCACTAGTCCTGTTTCTGGACAAGTCACTTGTGATAGGTGGGTTTCTGGTATACATACTGGAACAGGTGATGGAAATGTTACGCAAGAAACGGATGCTCCAACAGCAGCGCAATCTGGAACAAGATTTACGCACAGTATGAAGCTTCAAGTTACCACAGCAAATACAAGCATTCAATCTACAGATAGAAAGTATTTTCTCTATAGGGCAGAAGGGCAAGATCTTGCCGCCGCTGGTTTTGGACAAGCTGGAACAAGATATATGACTCTTTCCTTTTGGCATAAACATACAAAAACAGGGATACATTCTGTAGCAGTCAACAATGGTGCAAGGGATAGATCTTATCCTATGGAATATACTCAAACAACCACAAATACTTGGGAAAAAGCAGAGTTAACATTTCCAGTAGATACTACAGGAACTTGGGTGACTGATAACACAGTTGGAATGTGGTTATTTTTTGGTGCCGCTTTTGGTTCGAATTATGCTGGGACTGCTAATCAGTGGGGTACTGGACAAAAGTATGGTACAGCTAACCAAGTCAATAACTATGATTCTACATCCAACTCTATGCAATTTACAGGAGTGCAATTAGAATTAGGCTCAGTTGCTACAGAGTTTGATCACAGATCATACGCTGAAGAACTATTGCTTTGTCAGAGGTATTTTCAAATTTCTCCAAGAAACGGCGGAAGTTTGAGATGGACTGTGACTTACTATAACACTAAAGCTTATGCTATACACTACGCTTTACCAATGAGAGCTCTTCCAACTGTTACAGATGTTGCAACAGGCACTTCTACAGCTGCCAGTTTTAATCTTTATGCTATAGATGGTGATAATATGAATAGTTCTTCAACTTCTGGAAATGCTCCTACTCTTTCTTCTCAGGGGGAAGCGGAATACCCACACATTATTGCGACTTGGAACGGTATATCTAAACCAACAGGAATTAGCAATTTGCCAGGCAGTGCTTCCTACAATGGATCACAGCCAGGCATTCATATAGATGCGGAGTTATAATATGGAAAATTTTACAATCACAGATGCTCAGTATATATTAGATATGGAAGACAATAATTGTTCAGTTGAATGTATTTTTGATGGAAAGTTTTTATGTGTTCCACTAGACCCTGCTAACAGGCATTATGCAGAAATTCTAAGACAAGTAGAGGCAGGAGATTTAACTATCGCTGCCGCAGATTAAGTTATGATATGTCTGATAATTATGAACACTACCTTGGAAATCCACTACTAAAAAAATCTAATGTCCCTGTAAACTGGACAAAGGATAATATTTTAGAGTATCAGAAGTGTATGGAAGACCCCATATACTTCATCAGAAACTACATCAAAATTGTATCACTTGATGAGGGACTAGTTCCCTTTGAGCTCTATGATTTCCAAGAAGATATTGTAAACACAATACACAACGACAGGTTCACTATCTGTAAGTTGCCTCGACAGTCTGGTAAGTCTACCACACTTGTATCATATGTGTTACACTATATCCTATTTAATCCAAACATGAATGTTGCAATCCTTGCCAACAAAGCTGCGACTGCACGAGATATTCTTGGACGTTTGCAACTTGCATATGAGAACCTACCTAAGTGGTTACAACAAGGAGTTGTATCTTGGAATAAAGGTTCAGTAGACTTGGAGAACGGTTCTCGTGTTGTAGCATCATCTACATCATCATCTGCTGTTCGTGGTGGTTCTTACAATATGCTGTTCCTAGACGAATTTGCATTCGTACCACAGAATGTCGCAGAGGACTTCTTTAGTTCGGTGTATCCTACAATATCATCTGGTAAGTCTACTAAGGTTGTTATCGTATCAACTCCAAATGGTATGAACATGTTCTACAAGTTGTGGACAGATGCAGAGAACAAACGTAACTCATATAATATCGTAGATGTTCACTGGAGTCAAGTGCCTGGCAGAGATGCAAAATGGCGTGAAGAGACTATTGCGAACACATCCTTAGAACAGTTTCAAAGAGAGTTTGAGTGCGAATTCCTTGGTTCTGCAAACACACTAATACATCCATCTAAGATTAAAACGATGGCATTTCATAATCCAATCACATCTAATGCTGGGTTGGATATGCATGAACGTCCAGAACCTAAAAATACATACGTTATTGTCGCAGACGTTGCTAGGGGTACAAGTAATGATTACTCTGCATTTATTGTATTTGACGTAACAACAGTACCCTATAAGATTGTTGCAAAGTATCGTAATAACGAGATTAAACCACTACTATATCCAAACATCATATACGATGTTGCTAACGCTTATAACCAAGCTTACGTCTTAGTTGAGGTAAATGATATTGGTGAACAGGTTGCGACTGCTCTACAGTTTGACTTGGAGTATGAGAACCTTATTATGGCAAGTATGCGAGGTCGAGCGGGGCAAGTCGTTGGGGGTGGCTTCAGTGGTGGTAAAGCGCAGTTGGGGGTAAGAACAACTAAAGCAGTAAAGAAGATGGGTTGTTCTAACATCAAACAAATTATTGAAACAGATAAACTTGTAGTCAATGATTATGAACTAATTAACGAATGGTCTACCTTTATATTGAAAGGACAGTCCTACGAAGCAGAAGACGGACACTCAGATGACTTGGCGATGTGCTGTGTTATATTTGGATGGTTGGTACAACAAACATATTTCAAAGAGTTGACAGACGATGATATTCGTGCTAGAATGTACTCAGAACAACAGAATCAACTAGAACAAGACATGGCTCCATTTGGATTCATGGACGATGGGTTACAATCTCCATATGGAGAAACTATTATAGATGAATATGGTACACGCTGGAGTCCAGTAGTACGACAGTATGATTCTGATTGGTAGAGATATCAAAAACCCTACATAATATCAATAATATCGTTTTCTAGTTTAAGGAAACAGTTTGCACAGACTACCTTGGACATGTTGATTAGAATTCTAACCTCAGTCCTAGACTCTTCGTTCAGACCTTTTCTTTTAGTTAGTCTACGAATATCCTTCTCGTGAGGATAAAACTGGAGACAGGCGGTTTCAGATTCACCACAGTAATGACAGGACTTTTCCCCAAGATATTCGTTAACCCATATCTTGCGAGCCCTATAATTGCGCTGTGATACTCTTTTAATGGTATCTTTGTATTTCTGATAGTGTTCCGACATAGTATTATTTATGTGCCGCAGAACCTATAAAAGACAAAAGTGTAAACTTAGTTTTTTATAAATATAATTGTAAGTTTGAAAATAACTAAATTATTGAATAATCCACAAAGGAGAAAAAAGAGATGGCATTTCAAGTATCACCTGGCGTTCTCGTAAAAGAGGTTGATCTGACTAATGTTGTTCCAGCTCTCGCAACTTCAATTGGTGGGGTTTGTATCGTAGCCGAAAAAGGCCCGATGGATCAAATCATCCCAGTTGGAAGTGAGAAGGAACTCGTTCAGTTCTTCGGTAAACCAAATTCAAGTAACTTTGAAACATGGTTCACTGCCGCTAACTTTCTAGACTATGGTAATGCGCTTCGTGTTATTCGTGTGAATAACGGAGCACGTAACGCTGTAGCAAACGGTGGTGCAACAATCGGAACTTTCAATGGAGATGGATCAGCTGTAACATTCACAATGTCGAATGCGGTATCTGATGCAGACCTATTAGAAGTAACAATTGCAGGCACTAAAACAACTAACTTTACAGTCGATGGTTCGACTACAATCACATTTGGTTCAGCACCCGCTGTTGGTTCAAATAACGTAGTAGTTAAACTAGGACTTAAAATAACAAACGATCAATTCTATGACGATAACTACGCAGATGGTTCTGGTTCAGTAGGTTCTTGGGCTTCTAAGTATCCTGGCGCATGGGGTAACGCACTTGGTGTATCTGTTTGTGCTTCTGCTGAAGCATACGAAGAAGTACTAGGTTCTGGAAACCAAGTTGATGGTGCATTAGCAGTCGGTGACACAACTGTTACTGTGGATGACGGTACTGCCTTTTCTGTAGGAGATATTATCTTCTTGCAAGAAGAATCTGGACAACAGTATGAAGTTACTGGAATTGCAACTAATGACCTTACTGTTCGTCAATTAGACAATCCAAATGGTGGTGGTATTGCTTCTGTAATCGCAGACGACACAACTATCCGTAGACGTTGGAAGTTCTATGACTTGTTTGATTCTGCTCCAGGCACATCAAACTGGGCTGTATCACAAGGACTATCTACTGCTGAAGACGAACTTCACGTTGTAGTATACGACACAACTGGTGAAATCACTGGTTACGACATTGATGTTGCTGGAAACAGAGGTAACGCTGTTATCGAAACACACGCATTCTTGTCAAAGCACCCAAATGCAAAAACACCACAAGGTGGAACTGCATTCTACCCAACAGTAGTTAATCGTGCTTCTACTCACATTTGGTGGATGGATCACCCTGCTACTGGTGCAACAGATTGGGGTACTAACCTTACATCTGCTGGTACTGACACTGTATTTGATGCACAACATCTTCCACACGTTGACACTTTGTCAATCGGACAAGATGACTTTGCTGCATCTGTAGGTGAATTGACACTTGCTTATGACCAGTTCTCTGATACTGAAACAGTTGACGTTAACCTAATCATGGCTGGTACATCACCCGCTGGTACAGACGGAACTGCACACGCTGCTGCTATTATCGACCTTGCAGAGTCAAGAAAAGATATGGTTGCATTCATCTCCCCTCGTAGGGCAGATGTTGTTGGTGTAACTTCTGGTGCTACTCAAACTACAAACGTCAAAGGTTTCTTTGATGGACTTGCTAGTTCTTCATATGCAGTATTCGATTCTGGATACAAGTATATGTACGACAAGTACTCAGACGTATATCGCTTCGTTCCTTTGAATGGTGATATGGCTGGTTTGTGTGCTAACGCTGACAATGTTGCTGATCCTTGGTTCTCGCCAGGCGGTTACAACAGAGGACAGATTCGTGGCGCAGTTAAACTTGCTTATAACCCAACCAAACCACAAAGAGATATCCTATATCCTGCTCGTATCAACCCTGTTGTTACATTCCCAGGCCAAGGTACAGTTCTCTTCGGTGACAAAACTGCTCTATCACGCCCAAGTGCATTCGACAGGATTAACGTCCGTAGATTGTTCCTTGTTCTTGAAAAAGCAATTGCTACTGCTGCAAAATACCAGTTGTTTGAATTTAACGATGCATTCACACAGGCGCAGTTTAGAAGTATGGTTGAACCATTTTTGAGAGATGTGCAAGGTCGTAGAGGTATCACAGACTTCTCAGTCGTATGTGATGAACGAAATAACACAGGTGAAGTAATTGATAGAAATGAGTTTGTTGCAGATATCTACATCAAACCTGCTCGCTCAATTAACTTTATCACACTAAGTTTTATCGCCGTAAGAACTGGCGTGTCATTTAGTGAGGTAGGAGGCTAAAAATGAGTACAGCAAACATTAATGATTTTAAAGCGAACATCGCCGGTGGTGGTGCTCGTGCTAATCAATTCCAAGTAACATTAACTAATCCTTTAGGTGTCGGTCTAGACGCCTCTAGGGCTAGTTTCCTAATCAAAGCAGCAAGTTTGCCAGGACAAACCATTACTGAAGTTCCAGTTCCGTTTAGAGGTAGAACTCTTTACCTTGCTGGAGACAGAGAGTTTGAAACATGGACTACTACGGTAATCAATGAAACAGACTTTGGTCTTCGTAACGGTTTTGAACAGTGGTTGTCAGGCATCAATGACTTGGAAACAAGTCAAGGTGTAAATGATGTTAGTGCTTATAGTACTGATATTCTTGTCACTCAACTTGATAGAGATAATAACGCTCTGAAGACGTATACCTTTATCAACTGTTGGCCAACAGCTGTTGCAGCGATTGACTTGTCTTTTGACACCGTAAGTGAAGTCGAACAGTTTGATGTAACGTGGAGATACACACACTTCTCTGCATCATCAGTATAATCCTTCTTTTTAAACCTACTAAATAGTTAGGTAAAATTAGGAGAATTATAGTATGGCGGAACTCTTTGGTTTCAAAATTACAAGAGCTAATCAGGGTGGAGGCAGTGATGGATTCACTGCCCCTACTTCTGATGATGGCACACTTGATGTAGTTTCAGGCGGTGGACACTATGCGTCTGTCCTAGATTTGGATGGTCGTGATAAAAGCGAACTGGAATTAATTAAAAGATATCGTGATATTGCACAACAACCAGAGTGTGATAGTGCGATTGAAGATATTACAAACGAAGCAATCGTTTCAGATGAGAGGGATCAATCTGTATCCATCTCTCTTGATCGTCTAAAAGTCTCCCCTAAAATTAAAACAAAAGTTCGTGAGGAATTCCATGAAGTCCTTCGACTATTAGATTTTAATCAAAAGGGACATGACATTTTCAGACGATGGTATGTTGATGGTAGATTATACTATCATAAAGTTATCGACCCCAAAAATCCTCGCAAGGGTATTACAGAGGTTCGATATGTTGACCCTCGTAAGATTAAGAAGGTCAGAGAAACTAAAAAGGATAAAGATCAGAAGACAGGCATGGACATTGTTAAAGATGTTCAGAACTATTATCTTTTCAATCCAAATGGTTGGGAATCTGGATCTGGTGCAACTCAAGGCGTAAAGATTACTGAAGACTCTATTTCTTATTGTCCTTCAGGCCTTGTAGATATGTCTAAGGGTACAGTACTCTCACACCTAAACAAAGCAATTAAACCTGTCAATCAGTTGCGTATGATTGAGGATTCGTTAGTTATCTATCGTATCTCTCGTGCGCCTGAAAGACGTATTTTTTACATTGATGTTGGTAACTTGCCTAAAATGAAGGCGGAGTCATACCTTAAAGATGTGATGAATCGTTATCGTAATAAAATGGTATACGATGCACGAACTGGTGAAATTCGTGACGATAGAAATCACATGTCAATGTTGGAAGACTTCTGGTTGCCTCGTAGAGAAGGCGGTAGAGGTACAGAGATTACAACTTTGCCGGGCGGTTCAAACCTTGGTGAGATTGATGATATCACATACTTCCAAAAGAAACTTTATCGCTCATTGAACGTACCAGTATCTAGACTTGCAGAAGAGTCTGGATTCCAGATTGGACGTTCTGATAACATTACTCGTGACGAACTTAAATTTACTAAGTTTGTACAAAGACTTCGCAAGAAGTTTACAGTTCTATTTGCAGATATTTTAAAATCTCAGCTCTTGCTAAAAGGTGTTATTGCACTAGAAGAGTGGGATACATTTAAAGAACATATTCAGTTCGACTTCCTACAGGACGGACACTTCTCAGAATTAAAGAATGCAGAAATTCTTAGAGAGAGATTAGATATGCTTGGACAAATCGAATCTTATGTAGGAACATACTTCTCACAAGAATACGTTAAGAAACAAATCCTTCGTATGACTGATGAGGAGATAAGTGACATTGACGCTCAAATCAAAGATGAAGGTGAAGGCGGAGATGACGAAATGGGTGCAGACGATGGTATGTTTGCAAACAACGATCCAGAAACAGGAGATAGATAATGGAAGACGTAAAAAACTTTGTGGACTCTATTGCAACAGGTGATAACCTTTCAGCAGAAACCCACTTTAATAATGCTCTCGCCGCAAAGGTTGGAGATGCATTAGAGACAAAACGTGTAGATGTTGCGAAAACATTTGTAACACATCACATACCAGAGGTAGAAGAAGATAGTGAGTAAAACTCTTTCACAGTTCAAACAGAACTTACCAGAGAAAGATGAGCACAAATCATCCAAGGAGTATAAGAAGTTATCTCCGCAGATGAGGAAGGCTATTGACGCTATTTTCAAGGAAATGGATTCTAAACCCTCAGATTTCCTAAATACTTTTGATAAGACTATAAATAGTGTTTCTAAGAAGTTCAAAGTACCCACAAAGTCACTTATGGATTACTTTGAAAAAGAAATGCTTACAATTTAGGAAGAAATGATATGAAAGTTTTAGGTGCAGAAGTCGCCCTCGCAACAGGTTCTACAGGTATGACATCTACTGGTGCGGCATGGGTATTTAATACTGGTTCAGCTGGTTTAGTAACAGTTCGCAATGCAGCTGATGATGCAGACGTTGGAACAATTCGTGTTCCTGCTGGTGGTGGAATTGTAATTCATTTAGAAGCGGGTCAAGGATTGCGTGGTGCAAGTACAATAAAGGCAACTCCAATTGGAAATTCGGGGTACTAATATGAAACTTATTGCAGAACAGATACAAGAAGTAGAATACATCGTTGAGGAAAAAGACGATGGTAAAAAGGATATGAAGATTCGTGGAATCTTTATGCAGGCAGACATGAAAAACCGTAATGGTCGTGTCTACCCAATGAACGTGTTACAAAAGGAAGTTGCACGTTATAACAAAGAATTTGTTGCTGAAGGTCGTGCGTTTGGGGAACTGGGTCATCCAGAAGGCCCTACTGTCAATCTTGACAGAGTATCGCACATGATCACAAAACTGGAAGCGGATGGAAAGAACTTCGTTGGTGAGGCAAAACTCTTGTCTACTCCTATGGGGGAAATTGCGAAAGCACTAATCAAGGACGGCGGTAAACTTGGTGTCTCTTCAAGAGGCATGGGGTCTATCGAATCTAAAAGTGGTGCAAATTATGTGAAAGATGATTTTTATCTTGCCACTGCGGCAGATATTGTTGCAGACCCTTCTGCACCTCAGGCCTTTGTTGAAGGCATAATGGAAGGTAAAGAGTGGGTATGGAATAATGGTATACTGAAAGAAGTTGACGTTGCCGAAATCAAAAATGATATAAATGAAGGGGTAAGACGTAGGGACTCTAAAGTTTCCGCACTTGCCTTTGCAAAATTTATGTCGAAACTTTAATTATTATAAATATGATTATGATAAGACAAAACCAATCAAGGAGATCCCAATGTCAGAACTAGACAAGACAATTGAGGAACTAGAAGCGGAAGTCAACTTGGAGCTTGAAGAAGCGAAAAAACCAACTGACGGTGCCGGTAAAAGTGACTCAATGGAAAAGGCCGATGGGGAAGTAGAAGATTTGGGTAAAGCTGTCGTTGATCCAGAATCAAAAGACAGTGCTGGTAAGAAGGCGTCTGCAAAAGTTTCTAAAGCTGCAGAACCAAAAGCTGGTGCAACCAAAGAAGAAATCGAACTAGAAGGCGAAGAGCTTGAAGAAGGTAAGATGACGAAGAAAGATACGCTTGCTGCAATGTATTCCGAAATGGAAAAAATGAATGCAAAAGATCTTAAAGCGTCATACGACAAGCTTATGAAGAAAGAAGAAGAAGAAGATGAAGATGATAAAGAAGAAGTAGATGAATCTACTTTGGAAGACCGTCTTGCATCTGTAGATGTTTCTGAAGATGTTACTGCCCTTACACAAGGTGAAGAACTTTCTGAAGAATTTAAAGAAAAAGCATCCACAATCTTTGAAGCTGCTGTTAAATCAAAACTTCGTTCAGAAGTTACGAGAATTGAAGAAGCTAAAATGCAAGAAGTTGCAGAAGAAGTTGAATCAGTACGCAGTGAGTTGACTGAAAAAGTTGACGCATACATGAACTACGTTGTAGAAGAGTGGATGAAAGAAAACGAAATCGCTATTGAGCGTGGACTCAAAGGTGAGATCGCAGAAGACTTTATTTCTGGACTAAAATCATTGTTCGAAGAACATTATGTTGATATTCCAGATGAGAAGTATGACATTCTAGGTCAACAGTCTGCACAGATTGATGAACTGGAAGCAAAATTGAATGAACAAATCGAAAAGTCTGCTTCACTGAAGAGTGAAAAAGATGTATTGGTTCGTGAGTCAGTTTTCGCAACTGTCGCTTCTGACCTTGCAGATACAGAAATTGAAAAATTTAAGTCTCTTGCAGAAGATGTAGAGTTTACAACTGAAGAATCATTCAGTGAAAAACTTGAAACGCTGAAGGAAAGTTATTTTCCTAAGGCAACAACTGTCGCTGAATCAGTAGATGCTGTTGAAGAAAACGGTCAATCTTTTGATACAACTGGCGCTATGAGTGCTTATATGAGTGCAATTAGCAGAAATGTAAAGCGTGCAAAATAACGATGAAAGATTCGTTTTTTATAAATATTATTAGAAAACCCAATAAGGAGAAATAACAATGTTCCAGACAGAACATCTACAGGAAAAGTGGCAGCCAGTCCTAGAACACAATGATCTTCCAGAGATCAAGGATTCTTACAAAAAAGCTGTAACCACAGTAATCCTAGAAAACCAAGAAAAAGCACTTCGTGAGGATAATAACTTCCTTTCAGAAGCTGCACCAACAAACGCTACAGGCTCAAATGTTGACAACTGGGATCCAATTATGATCTCACTAGTCAGACGTTCTATGCCTAACCTTATCGCTTATGATATTGCTGGCGTTCAACCAATGACAGGCCCAACAGGCTTGATCTTCGCAATGCGCTCACGCTTTGATTCACAGACAGGCGATGAAGCATTCTACAACGAAGCAGAATCTGCATTTTCAGGTAATGCTGCAAACGCAAACATCCCAGGCAGTGCCGGTACTTCATCTAACGGTGAAACTAACCCTGCTGTTCTTAACGATGGTTCGCCAGGCGCTTATACTGCTGACGGTGGTATGTCTACTGCTGATGCAGAAGCATTGGGTGATAGTGGTTCAAATGCATTCGCAGAAATGTCTTTCTCAATTGAAAAACAAACTGTTACTGCTAAATCACGTGCTCTTAAAGCAGAATACACAATGGAACTTGCACAAGACCTTAAAGCAATCCACGGTTTGGATGCTGAAACAGAACTTGCAAACATCCTTTCTGCTGAAATCTTGAACGAAATCAACCGTGAAGTTGTTCGTACAGTATATGTAACTGCTAAGCCAGGCGCTCAAGTAGATACTGCTACTGGTGGTATCTTCGACATGGACGTTGACTCAAACGGACGTTGGAGTGTTGAGAAGTTCAAAGGACTTATGTTCCAAGTAGAACGTGAAGCAAACGTAATTGCACAACAAACTCGTAGAGGAAAAGGTAACATGATTATCTGTTCATCTGATGTTGCATCTGCACTTCAAATGGCTGGACAATTGGATTACACTCCTGCTCTGAACAACAACTTGAATGTTGACGATGCAGGCTCTACTTTTGCTGGTGTACTTAACGGACGTTACAAAGTCTACATCGACCCATATGCTGCAAACGGTGCTGCAAAACAGTACTTCACAGTGGGTTATAAAGGTACTTCACCATATGACGCAGGTCTTTTCTACTGCCCATACGTTCCATTACAAATGGTTCGTGCGGTTGGTGAAAACACTTTCCAACCAAAAATCGGTTTCAAGACACGCTACGGCATGACTGCTAACCCATTTGCTGGTGGTGCGACTGCTCGTGGTGGTGCTTTGACTGCTAACGACAACGTATATTACAGAAGAGTACAAGTTACTAACATCATGTAATAAAAAGAATTGGGATAACCAATCTTTAGGGGAGAACTTCGGTTCTCCCTTTTTTTTGTCTTATAAATAGTTGTATGAAAAGGAATTATAAGAATGGCAATTAAACAAAACCCACTGGATAGACAACCAGACAATCTTGATTTGGCACGTCCAACTCAGTTTAGGTTTTCTATACTGAAAATTCCAAACACCGAATACTTTGTTACAGAAGCAAACTTGCCAGGCATTGCATTCTCTGGTGACGCAGTACTGAATACAAGATTTACCACACTTCCTATGATGGGAGATACAGTAAATTATGAACCATTGGAATTATCATTCAATGTTCAAGAAAATTTATCCAACTGGAGAGAGATACACGATTGGATGACAGGTATTGGATTCCCAGAAAGCACTAAACAGTTTGAGGATGCTATTGTTGATGCCGCAAAAACTAAAAACACTGCTGCTACTCGTACAGCAAATCTATCTTCTCTTACAAGTGATGCAGTACTAACAATTATGACAAATAAAAACAACCCGACTATCAGAATTTTATTTAAAAATGTATATCCCACATCTCTGTCTGGACTGAATTTTGATACCAAAGACACAGATGCAATTGGACTGAACGCTACAGTAACTATGAACTATGACTTCTACTCATTAGAAGTTTTGAATGCCCGAGTTTAAACGAATTATAAATAAACCTGTGAACAGGGGATAATGCGACTTAGACACCCTTAATTTGGTTCTCTAAATTGAGAAAATATAGAACAGTAAGTTCTGCAAGACCCTGTTCACACTTTTATAGGATGAAATATTATGACACTTGATGAATTGCAGGCCTCAGCCGAAAAAGACTTGAAGATAGACCATATAGAACTTGGAGATGAATCTCTAAGGGCTGCATCTCTTCACCAAAAATACATCACCATATACAATAATTTTAGACAACTTGTTCTGTTGAAAGAGGGCGAGTACAAAGTACTTTATCGAAAGAAGTGGGAGTACTACGGCGGTAAAGCTGATGCAACTGTATATCGTGACAACCCCTTCGACCATAAAATCCTTAAAGCAGACTTACCAATATACTTGGAGTCTGATGAAGACCTTATCAAAGCAAAACAAAAAGTAGAGTATTTCAAGATATGTCAAGATACCTGTGAGCGCATTCTAAAACAAGTCGGCAATCGTAATTGGGAAATTAAGAATGCTATTGAGTGGCGCAAGTTTGTGGATGGTGTCGTGTAAGTGACAAAAGTAACAAAGAAGAACGAGGTTTACTTAGAAGTGAGTACTGAACCTTCTACCTCTCGTTCATTATCAGACCACTTTACATTTGAAGTGCCAGGCGCTAAGTTTATGCCTGCATACCGTAATCGAATTTGGGACGGAAAGATACGATTGTATTCTGCACAGACAGGAGAATTGTATGTTGGACTTTTATCTTATCTAGAAAAATGGTTAGATGATTGGGACGAACCCTACGAAATTAGTGAGGAACTAAAAAATGAAAAACAACTTGATAGAGAAACACTGGATGGATTCATACGACAGCTTAGGTTACAGTCCAGAGGAAAACCTATATCACCTCGTGATTATCAAATTGATGCCGTGGATTTTGCTATCAGAAAACATCGTGCCCTGCTTCTTAGTCCTACTGCTTCTGGTAAGTCATTAATTATTTACATCCTTGTAAGGTATTACAAACTACTATTAAAGGAACAACCAAATGATAAGATACTTATTCTTGTTCCTACAACATCTCTAGTTGAACAGATGTACTCTGACTTTGTAGATTATGGTTGGAGTGAGAGTAATATGCAGAGAGTGTACAGTGGACATGATAGAGAAGTTACTAAACCAGTTGTGATATCCACATGGCAATCTTTGTATAAGATGCCCAAGAGTTACTTCGATAACTTTGGTTTGGTTGTTGGTGATGAGGCACATTTATTTAAAGCAAAATCCTTGACTTCTATTCTAACTAAACTAGATCAATGTAAGTATAGGTTTGGACTGACAGGTACACTAGATGGAATGCAGACACACAGACTAGTGTTAGAAGGACTATTCGGTTCACTAAATAAAGTTGTAACCACTAAGAAACTTATTGATGAAAAGACTTTAGCGGACTTTAAGATTAAGTCTTTGGTTTTGACATATTCAGAAGCCGAGTGTAAACTTGTCAAAGATATGAACTACCAAGAAGAGATGGACTATATCGTAACACACGATAAAAGAAATAATTTCATAAAAGACTTGACACTCAATCTAAAGGGTAATACACTAGTACTGTTCCAGTATGTAGAGAAACATGGTAATGTTCTACATCAGATGATATCTGATTCTACTGATAGGAAAGTGTTCTATGTCTATGGTGGTACAGACACTAAGACAAGGGAAGACATTCGTGCTATTACAGAGAAAGAGAAAGATGCTATCATTGTTGCGTCTTATGGTACTTTTTCTACTGGTAT
>Ga0098046_1000450_pt1 | contig 15236 bp, 18 predicted proteins | sample 11BtaG_FD_77067 | JGI IMG/M metagenome (GOLD analysis project Ga0098046, IMG submission 77067) | Marine viral communities from the Subarctic Pacific Ocean - 11B_ETSP_OMZ_AT15265_CsCl metaG | ecosystem: Environmental > Aquatic > Marine > Oceanic | place: Pacific Ocean | collected 2015-01-16
ATGCTCAGAGGCAGGGCGTTTCTTCAGCCCGTCAACCACAGTAGACAAACCGTTTTCCTGTTCCTGTGCCTGAGTGTTTAACCGAAGTGACGGGGGCTGTTGGGAAACCCCGTTAATCAAGTTGGGTATCGAAGCTGAAACTAGAGCCATTCTAAAGGACCCTCCCGCCTACTCTGTCAATCACAGAGGCTACAGAATAATTATCAAAGATATTGTGGTCGTTTACTAAGCTGTCTGCATCCTTCAGTTCTACTAAGGCTCTCAGTTCGTCTTGCTGATGGAAACCGTGAAGTAAGTCAGAGCCAACCACGCGGTCCTGAAAGATACGGGCAGAACGAATGGTAATGTACCGCCTTGCGGATTCTGGAAGGTCTGTAAACTCAAGGACAACAACAGTATTCATTTTGATTGCAGCAGTAGCTTCAAAGTAGAATGAGTTTGTTGCTCGGTTATAAAGTTTACTGCCCCTAGCCACTACGTCTATTGTGGTACTTCTATTCTCTGCCATATCAATGCGTAGAACATCAGGACCCACCACAATCTGTAGGTCACTGTTTGGGGTAAATTCTTGTAGGTAGTTGGTGTTAAAGGCCCACCCTTGGGATTGGACCTCACGGCTTACAGAGTCCAAGATTGTCTCTGCGGTTTCGGCGTCAACCAACCCTGAAGTAAGTGAGTTTACAGGGGCTTCACCGATAGCCGTAAGAAGCGTGTTGACCGCCTCTAATTTTGTGGTTGCCGTGAGTGCCATTTGCTATGCCTTTGAGTTTTTATATTGCGCTAGTATTCTGCGGCCTTTTGCTTGGGCAGACGCTTTGTCACCAGAGTGACCCCATGCCTCTAGTGAGAGCTTCAGTCTGGTCTTCTTCCCATCCTTCATGAGTGGCCCTTTGGCTCCCCCCATTCTCACAAGAAACGAACCCTTCCGTCTTTTCTTCTCTGGGGTATCCGCTGTCTTTCTTACGGGTGGTTTCAGCGTACCCCCTGTGTAAGACGCTCGGCCCTTGGCGTTTAGGCCCCCTTCTGGGTTTTGCCCTTCTGAACGCTGCCATGCGGGTGTCCTCGACATATGGTTACGCCTTTTTCTTTAGGTATCTTCGGGAAGTCTTAGCCGACTTTTTAAAGTCATTGGCTGATGGTGCGCCTTTGCTATTAGGCTTCCTCATCTTTTCGCCAGAACCCGCAGCGATACGCTTACGTTTGGCGTGAATATTGTCGTATAAACCTTTGGTCATTCTTGCCCCCTAAAACGAAAAAAAGGGAGGCCCCAATGGGACCCCCCTCAATTTGCCATAAAGTTAACTCAGTTAACTCTTTAAGCTGCCATCAGAGCAATCGCACATGCTGGACGCAGTACGTTGTGACCCATGGCATATTTTGCCACCATCAAGGTGCCTTGACGGTTAATTTGATATTCACTCTCAACGCCCAAATCCATGAGCTTAACAGTAGCAACAGCATCGCGTGTCATAATCATGCCACGGACCTTTGCAGCAAGGTCAACTAGGTTAACCCCGTCTGTTGTTGTGTTAGTGATATCGTAGGAAGTAGTCCGACCAGAACCAGCAGTGTTTGCCAGAGGACGGTTGCCTTTTGACTGACCTTTAGAGCCGCCAGAAGTTTCCAACAAATCAGCAGTAACCAAGTGATTACTCATCATTACTGGCATACCCGCAATCGATGGTACGCTTCCAGAAGCAACAGAGCCGTTACCGCCAAAGTCACGGTTCATAAACGTCAGTTTACTACCGTCAGATACGTCCATAAGGGCGTAGTATTGGTCAGGTGGCAGAACAACAACAGCACCAGAATCGTAAGGCACGTTCTTCTTGTCCATTTCCTTCTTGGCGTCAAAGATTGACTTAGCGATTTTCGCAGGGTCAATAATATCAGCACTACTACCAGAACCAATGGTCACGTTGTCAGTGAAGTCTTCTTCAGTAAACGCAGTGTAGTCCTGTACCAAAGCGCCAGCGCGAGTAGCGTTAGTAGATAGCGCGGCTTTAATGGCAGTCCGAAGGATGTTTTTGTCAGCCTCAGTAGCCAGAGCGATACCAGCTTCCTTGGAATAGGTTGAACGAACATCATAGTGATTAATAGCTTCATCTATCGAAGTGATAAATTGACTAGAAATCAGCAAGTCATCAATGGTGACAATACGTTCCGAAGCCCGTACTTTTCCACCAGTAATTTCATTGCCAGGGGTGTGATATTCCGCTGTGGTACGTCCCAGCATCGGGAAGGACGCTGATTTTCCCTTAGTGATTGTGCGAGTGCGAACAAGTGGCATCATGATGTTCTTAGCTTCAAAGCTAGTGAGAACTTCACCAGCATATAATTTTAAGAACAGGTCACGCACATCACCAGAGAGGTTAGTTTGGCCCAGCCTAGATACGTCATAGGTTGGGTTTGAAGCAGCTTGCATAGCCATTTCGTTTACCTCGTTGGTTAATGTTATTAGGTTTGCACACTCAGCCCTTTAGTCACTCACTTTCGCCTCAGATTGTCCCTCGCAAGGGGTCAGCGGTTAGTTGCTTGTTCGTTATGTGGCCTTGTGAATAGTAAAGGGCGACCCATGGGGAGGATATAGGGTCGCCCACTCTAGTTTGCTTGTGGGAGACAGGACTAGAGAACCGAAGACCGCTGTAGTTTCTTAGCTACTTGGTCACGGTATGCAGGGTCTTTCTCGTACCTTGGGTCAGACATCGCAGAGGTGATTTCTGCTAGACTTTGGTAAGACCCCACTGACGAATTAGAAACCTCACCTTGTACTAGGTTTGGTTCGCTCCCAGCGTCAGAACGGAAACGTGCCGATAGACCTTGGATAGCGAACATAGCTTTGCCCGTATCCCCACTGTCTACCGCTGCATTAAAGGCGTCTTGCTCAGGCTCCGATAGATTATTGGTTGCCCAGTCCATCATTTGCCCATAGTTTTCTTCACCACCAGCTATATTAAACGCCTGTTGTCTGGTGGCATCCACAATGGCCTTCTGACCATCAATGAATTGGTCTACAATGTCTGAAGGTATACCAGCGGCTTCAAGCTGGTTGTATTGGTCTTCTGACAACCCATCGTTTTGCCAGAAATCCTCGGACATTGTGTTGAAGTCAATTCCCTTATCTGAAAGGTACTCTTTGACTTCCTCATTTCCCATTTCATCAACAGCACCCGCTTCGTCTGTGTCACCTTGTTTATCATGGAATTGACGTTCAAGGTTTGCATAAGCATCTGCCATATCTTTAGGGGAATTGAATTTCTCAGGTAGCCACTCTGGGCGTTCCTCTTGTTGGTTGTTTAAACCTTCGGCCTTTTGCACCATTTCCTGCACATAGGAAGGGTCTTCGGGCGTTTGTTCTTGGTGTGTGTTGAGTGCTTCAACCATATTTCTTACTGTCTCCACTGGTTAGTTAGGCTGAAGGTTCTCTGGGATTTGTTCAGCCAGCTTTGGTGCTGCCCTTTCAGCCATGTTAGCTAGTGTTTGGTTCCCAAGTTCTTGCTGTTGGGCCTCTTGTGCCGCTTGCATTTCTTGGGCTTTCTGCTCCGCAGATTTAACTAGCCCACCAGTATCAATCCCTAGGGACGCCCCAAGACGGTCTATGTAGTCTTCAACATTTAAGTTCTGACTGATAATCTCAGGGCCTAATGGCTGTAGGAAACTCAGGAATTGAGATAGTTTGTTCAAGTCCTGTCCACGACCAAGAGCTTCCAAGCCAGTAACAATCTGAGGCTTTACGGAATCCTTGGGCATCTTTGGCATCTTGCCTGTTGACTCAAGGCGAGCTAGCAAGAGCTTAACAAGCGGTAACTGAAACTCTTGGGAGAGAATACTGTAGACACCACCAAGGGCTGTTTCTAGCTCCTGTGCAGAATACCTTATTTCTTCCGCTGTGACACGTTCCGCATTTCTTTGAATGGCACTATTCAACAGGAACGCAAAGGAAAGACGTTCTGTAATAGTTGAGGCTGTTTCTTGGGCTACCCTGAAGTCATTGTACTTCTGTACCTGAAGGGTAGTTACGTCATTAGCATCCCCTTGGACGATAGCCCCATTGGGGGCCTTGGCTAATGTCGATTGTTTGGTTGTTCCGTTGGGCCTTACCAGAAATAGTACCTTTGAAGACGCCGCAGCACCCTCGACAATAGCTCTCGTAAGAGCCTCAAGACTTCGTAAGTCACCTATATACTCTTCTACATACCCACGCCCATAATCCTCTCCATCAATCCTAATAAATCTCAGGGGAATGAACGGGAGTTTTTCAAGGGGGAAAGTACCTTGGGTACTAGGGATAACGAACCCTTTTACTTCCTGATAAATCTCAAACTTATTACCTTTGCGACAAATGTATGTGTATAGGTCACAGTTCTTTGTTGTGTCCCTATCATACTCTTCAGAGGTCGCTATGATTTCTTGGGCTTCTTTAGGAAGCATCATAGGAGAAACAGTCTCCTTAGTGATAATTTCCAGTACGTTACCCATGGTATCGCGTTTGACCACATAGCGGTCTAATCGAAACACTTTCATACCACCAGTTTTCGGCAGATATACTAGAGCGTTCCCTGACACGATAAGTTGCTTTAGGGCTTCATGCACAGGGACCCTAACGGCAGTAGCTTCAATCTCTTGCATTGCCGCCCGTTCTATTCGGGACAAGGCTTCCTCAACGGCTCCCCTAGCGTCCTTCCCTGCAAGCTGTTCGATATCAAAGTCATCAATAGATAACCGAAAGAACGGCGAGTTAGGAGGCAAGAGGGTCATAAGGAGTTTAGAGGCTAGGTTATTGATACCTCTGGCACCCACCGACTGATAAGGCGTTTTATACAGGGTAGAACCTGAGTGTCCTTCGGGTGGTACAAGTGTTGGAATGGTTAACTCAGAGGCATCTCTGCCGCGCTCTAGGAATGAGTGCCTGTGTGACTCTAGCTGTGTGTACCTACCAGCTACAGACTTATTTTGTGCGTTTAGCATGGCACCCTCTTTTTAGTATAAACCACCCGAATACTTATCTTTGTCTGGACCCTTACCACCAAAGCCAAGCCCTGTGGTTCTGCTGGTGCTTGGCGTTGAGGCTGTAGTCATTGTAGATTTGGATTTTTTACCTGAACCCATGACGTTCATTGGTGTGTCTCTATAAGCTCTGCCCACAGTCCCACCACCGTCACCTTCACCCGAAGTTCTTACAGGTGCAGCGGTGCGTTTAGGGTTATTGTAGGCTTCATGCGAAATGTACTCTACACCCGTACACATCTTTAGGCACTCTTAGGAATTGAGAGGCCAGAACCAGACATAGGTGTACCCACATCGTTCTTCTTAGCGATACGAAAGGCTTTCTTGCCCTTAGCTTTCTTCTTTAGGGACGCACTGTCGCTATCAACCGCATCAAAATCCACTGTCTTTGTGTTCAAGACAGCCGCAGCGGGTGCTGATGCCCCAATAGTAGGTGTCACTGTTTTTTGCTCTGGCATGACAACTGTTTTCTTAGGTAGGCACATGGTTAGTCCTCTTCTTCAAACTCTGTAAGTTGGCGTATCTTTTCGATGACGCTTTGTTGGCCTTGCAGATAACGGAAGTCTTCAGCGGTCAGAGAGATATCCATAGGAATCCTGTCTGGGTACTGAGCTTCAAGGTACTGTAGAACCTCTTTTGATATCAGCGGTGTGCCTGTAAATATTTTCATGGTGGTAAACCCGATAATGTCCAAGAAACGAAAAAGGGCCGCCCGAAGGCGACCCGAAGTTAGTTAACCCAGTTAACAATCCCTAAAGCTCACAAGTACCACCCGTACATGCTAGTTCCTGTGAAGCAACTGTCATGTCATTAGCTTCCCTGTAAGCCGAGAAAGAAACTGAGGGCATTTTACCCTTAAAATCAGAGTATTGCAACTCGTTTATTTCTTCATAAGGTGCTTGTATGTAGGTGTGTTCATCGTCTTCCCTAGGTAAAAACGACACGCCCCCAACATCTTTAAAGTTCTGATACACGTAATCAGCAACTCCAATCCACTCGTCCTCAGAGACATACACGGTGATACTGGGGTTATGCTCTGTCCAGTGCTTTCTATACAGCATCCACAGGCGAAGCTGGTCCATGGCAGACATTTCGTGCCTAGTCACAGATTGATATGGTGACTCAATAGGGAAAGAGAAAACCAAGTTGTCTTTGTTATATTTATCCTCTTCGCTGGGGATACCCGCATCCACCATCCATGTTGCCAGAGGGTCCTTTACATCTGCCCGTACACGCCGAATGTAGTGTTTGGCGTATCGTGGGTGAATCCCAGAGGCAGACGAACTAAGCTGAGAAACCGTGCCGCTAGGTTTGACGCAAGTGGTCGCAACAGACGGAGGAATACCCAGTGTTTCAGCCCATTTCCCGTTTGTATCCAAAACAATCTGTTTCATGCGCTCAAGGCGTTGCCCTAAGTTATCCTCTTCAAAACTTGTAGGCATACTATACATCAAAGGGTTGTCCATAATGCCAGTGAAACTAACACCCAACAGACGTTCTTCTTCCATGTTTTTCTTCCACTCAGGACGTAAGTACCGAATGTCGGTCAAAGCAGACTGAAGTGTTCCCAATAAAGTCGCTATCTCAACCTTTTTGGTCAATGAGGCTTCGTCATCTTCAGCCCTAATGATTACCTCTGAGAGATTGCATGTCTGCATATTTCGTAACAATATCTCCCCGCAAGGATTTGTCCCAAAGTCATGATTGGGGTCCCTACGGGCTGACTTAGTGGCCTGTGACTTCGCGGCTTGCCTGTTGAAGATACCTCTTTCACCACTCTGAGACTTATACAAGGCAGTCCATTCGTGCAAAAAGTCTCCTAATTTTGGCTTATTTGGGTAGGCCACAGAATTATTGCATAGCTGCCTGTCTACATTGTCCTTCCACCATTCCCCTGATTTACAATAACGCATTTCGTCATCGTTAAGGTCCGAGAGGCTAATCATGGCACTTCGGCGCACCCCACCAACCACGACTGAACCAGCAATCGCACAAAGGATATCGTGACATTCTATCGGTTTAAGGCGGCGTCCTTCTGCTTCCCGAAAGGTACGAACAACAAACGTAAACAGCCTTTGCAAAGGGTCAGGACCAGAGGCCCTACCGCCAAATACCTTGAGGCGTGAACCAGAGGGTCTAATTTTACTCAGGTCCCATTTAGGAATACGACCTGAATACAAGCTGGTTATCAAGGAACGTAACCCTTCGGCCCATCCAATCTTGCTGTCATCCACAGTAATCACAGTGTTATCAGCTTTTAGTTTCAATGGGACACTAGGTAGTTGTTCGGTGTTTGCACGTTCCACAGAATAACCAACACCTGTACCACACATCAGGAGATACAAGGTTTCATCAAAGGCCCTCTGGTCGTTAATCGCCAGATACGAACAATTATAACCCGCTATATGGTCCCTCTCCAAAGCTGGACCTGCTGTCATTATTGCTCTCATAGAAGGGACAACGCCTAGCGACTTGATATACCCAGAGGCTTCCGAAAGTGCCTCTGTTGCCTGTGGGAACTTGGTCGAAAAGAAATCAATGTACCTATCGACACTTTCATCCCATGTTTCCCTGCGTTCTTCCCCCTCAACAAAACGGGCATATTTACTGAGTGCGATATATTGCTGATACTGGTCCATTAACGGTTATCTCCATTACCCTTGAGGGCTTTTCTTTTTTGTCTATCTGCTAGTTTGTCTAGGTTGCCTTGGGCCACTTCATCCAAGTCAAATCCTAGGTGCGTGGAAAGCTCTGCAATAAACCACAGAACATCCCCCAACTCTTTCTTGAGGCCATCACGGTTTAACTCACCGTCACCCCTGTAGTATTTGGCAACCTTATCGGCTACCTCACCGCACTCAGCGCATAACCCAGTGACACAGTAGGCCATGCCCATTTCTGGGGGATATACCGCTGTGCTGTGGGCTTTCTTTTGGTAGTTATTGAAACCAAGGGCTTTGCTGGCTTCAAGGACCTTTGCGTACTCTTCACGGTTAATCATCGAAAAACTCCATTTAGCCATTAGTTGTTACCTCTTGGATTAATCTTGAGAGGTAGTTTTGGGCTTTCTTGAGGTCTTCAACTCTGTCTTTGTGTTTATGATTGTACCGCCATAGGTATTTGATGATTGTACCTTGAAGGTAGGCTTCGTAGGATTTACCCGTAGCCGCTTTGATTGCATCAATGCACTCAATCTCGCTCTGATTATAGTGGGCGGGTTTATTGACCATTTCATCCGTCACTCTTGCATCCTCTAATCTTTTATAATGTTCGTATTTCATTGGATTGGTGGCTCCCAAAGCGTGTCCCGCTGGTTCTTCCTGAGAATGAAAGCTAGTCGGGCGTTGGTCAGGGCATCATCGAAGGTCTGCCCAGCTTTTTCGTAGGCCGCGAGTACCTTTTCCCATGGGGTAAGCCCATCTTTTTTCATGAGTATCTTTTCGGCTTTTACAGGACCTACACCCACACAGCCTTTGTAGTTATCCGCTGTATCACCAACCAAAACTTGCATCCAAAAGTTCCTGTCCGCAGTCTCAGGGGATATCTCTACAACCTCGTCATCTATGAGGTGCAACCCAGCGATTTGCCGAAGGTCTTTATCAATGGACCAGATTACAGTTTTGTGTGGGAGTGCGCTTCCATAGATACCCAGTAGGTCATCAGCCTCAAGACCATCGAAGGAAACACACCGCATTGTTTCTTCCATTCGTTCACGCAGCGGTCCTAGGCAAATGGGCTTACGCTTGCCTATGCGGTTTGCCTTGTACTTTGGGTCAACATTCTTTCGGAAGTTATTTTTGCCCGAAAAGAAAACCCAAGCATTAGTGCAGCCCGACTTTTCGTGCAGTAGTTCCACCATATCCGCAGCGTAAGCATAGGCTTCACTGGTGTATGAGTGCAGTGTCCATAGGTCACCCCCCCAATGGACGGGGTGTTCACTTACAGTAGCAGCTTTAAAAGCCACAATATCACCATCTATAAGTAGTGCAGTCATTCTTCATCCTTTACCAAAGTGGATAGATTAGAATAAATCTCTAGTTGTTCTTTAGTGAACAGCTTGGAGAGCTTAATTAGATACATTCGGGAAGCGTTGTTATCCCCACCAAAAACAGTCTTGAATTTGTTTGGTTCCCGAATAATCTTGCGAAGGGTGTCCACAGAAAACAACAAACGACAATAAACATCGTCGCCTACCGCTAGATTGTGAACCCAATAGTCGGCCTCAGTAGCATCAATCCCGCTGGGTTTCCCGTAGCTTTGGTACTCAATGCAAATGTTGCCTGTTTTAACCCACTTGTCCCTCTCGGTCTTCACTTCGACCTTCTTGTTCTTCAGGACGTTTAGGAACTCAGTTTCATGAAGTTCACCATAGGCCAAATCTAGGTCAAACTTCTTTCGGTTAGCCTTAGTGGGTTTCAGCCCAGTTTTTTCCGAGCTTGTATTCCCCGTCGAGTGGGATACGGAAATTGTAGTACGTACCCGCTTTTTTGATTGCTTCGATACAGAGTTTACCAATGGTATCTCCTACCTCTTTCCGAACAATTACCTGTACCTCGTCATGGACAAAGGCGGCTTGCCAATAGTCCTTGCCGTGGATAAAGCCTTGCTCTTTTAGTAATTTATGGAACTCAACAACCCAGCGTTTACAAATGACAGCCCCACAGCCTTGCAGTAGGGTATTCATTGCAGCATGTGCGTGTCTGACAGGCATCTTGCGCCTGTCGAGTCCATAGAGATAACCCCTGAGTGCGCCTTTGTTGACCGCATTTCGCAGCTTATCCAAGGCTGGGGTTTTGCTTAGAAATTCCTTCTTTAACCTAGCTCCCTCCTTACTACCCTTACCCACGATTTTACCAATTTTCTCGTCGCCTGCCCCGTAAAGCCAACCGTAAATGAATGTCTTAGCCATGTCGCGTGAGGGTAATCCAGCCGCAAGTTGGTTTGCCGTATGGATATCTCCGTTAAGCAAGATATCAGCATACTCACCGTCATCATAAAGGGCCATAAAATGAGCCAAGCAACGCAGTTCCAAACCAGAACAATCAGCCCCAAGGACCACAAAACCATCAGGTGCGTGAAAAAGACTACGACACTCCACACCATATGGAGCCGATACGCTAGGAATTTGGCTAGTGTTGGGATTTTGGTGCGTACATCGTGACGTAACTGCGCCCATATGATTGACACTTCCATGAATTTTCCCGTCCTTTACTAGCTTCATCCATGCTTGCGCTCCGTCCGAAAGTTGCCCAATGCGTTTCTGCAACATCAGGTATTCATTCAGGAGTTTAGCCTCTGGGTACTCAAGTTCACTGAGGATTTTTTCGTCCACCTTGGGGATGCCTGTGTCTGTAAACTCAGAAGGCTCCCACCCATGTTTCTCCATGAGCAACCGACTGATATGCTCACGGCTACTGGGGTTAAACGGGATTTCTCTGCGCTTAATAAATGGCTCTCCCTTGACGTAACCGCGAGTACGGTTGTCCCTCTTTGGGATAAACTCTATTTCTTCTATCCAAGGGGGTTGGTTGGTGGTTAGTTCCGCTTCGATACCCATGCGTCTTTCATTCAGAGTAACGAACAATTCCTGTGCCTTTCGTTCATCGAAGGGAAACCCATCTTTCTGCTGTTGAATAAGGATTGAATGGATATCGTGTTCTAGCTGAATGGCATCTTCGCTATACCCAAGGGCTTCTATCTTGTGGAATAGCTTGACGTTTAGCTTTACGTCCTGTCGGCAGTAGTCCAGCATTTCTTGGCTGTACTCTGACCAATCAGTTTCCTCTGCAAACTCACCCTTATATTCCCCAAGGCGATACCCCCAAGCCTTGAGGCTGTGGCGTCCTATCATCTTCGGGGGCAGCTTGCCCATTCGGAACAGCTTGAAGTCCCTGTCCTTACGGTCAGGCCAGATAAGCCGTGACATAACCAGCGTGTCCCGAATTGTTAACCCAGTTAACTTTTCTTTGGGATACAGCTTTGTCAACACAGGAAGGTCAAAGCCAACAAGGTTATGACCAGCAAGCATCTTGGCTGTCTGAAGGAACCTGATGCCAGTAACGATATCTCTTTGTTCCCAATAGTATTCATCGCCAGTATCTATATCACTGGCAACAAGGCAATGGACCTTTGTAACGGAGTCCAACAAACCGTCTGTTTCGATATCGAACAGAAGTCTCATCTATACGTCCTCTCGCGGGAGTAACTAATTAAAAGTCGGAAGTTGCAGCGGGAAACTTTACAACAGCATCGTCATCATCGAAGTCTGCCGAAGAAACCTCTGTCATACGCCCAGTGTATTTGTCGTATTCCAACAAACATCCTACGCCCGTTTCGCCCGTCCATCTGTTCTTCAGGACCCTAACAACGGTCATGTTGCCTGTCTCCTGGTCCTGTTGGTCCCGTTCACATCCCAGTACGATATCTGAGAGTTGTGCGATACCAGCGGAACCCCGTAACTGAGCCAATGTTGTACGACCACCTTCCTCATGTCCCTTGCCTTCAGGACGCTTGAGGTGACTCACAAGAATGAGGCCAATCTTTAGTTCTTCCACTAAGGCCCGACACTTGGTCATGGTGTTGTCTATGAGGCGTCTTTCGTCGCCCCCTTCCATGCCCGAAACCACGATTGATATATGGTCGAGTATCACCCACCCACATTCACACCCACTGGCAAGATACCTAATCTTATCCATGAGGTTTTGGCTGTCAGTAGAACCCCAATGGTCGTACAGGTAGACCCTTCCTGTACCAAGGGTGCTGTCAAAGGCTTCCTTCAGTTCGTCTTGTGATACCTCAACGGTTCCAAGATGAAGGGGTTTGTTTATGGCTAGTGACATGAGGCCCAAAGAGGTACGCTTGACGCTCTCTTCAAGTGCTATGTAACCCACGGTTTCCCCCTGTGTCAGAAGGAAGTGGGAGAACTCACGGCAAAGCTGTGACTTACCTATTCCAGAACCAGCGGTAACAGTGACAATCTCACCCTTTCGCATCCCAAGGGTCTTAGCGTTAAGGCCAGCATAGGGGTAGTCGAAGGATACTGTATTGTCCTCACTGGTCACTACGTCCCAAAGCTCAGTACCATTGACAATCCCATCGGGTCTGAAGGGCTTGGCATCGAACATGGCGTTGGTGATTTCCTTGGTATCCCCAGCAACCAACATTTCATTGGCATCTTTTCGGGGTAACATGGCAATCTTAGCTTTACCCGCAGGGAACAAACCAGCACATTCCTTTGCTGCTTCCTTACCCGCATCGTCACTGTCGAACATCAATATGACGCTCTCAAATTTGCAGAGCCACTCAAGTTGCTTTTGCATGGCTTTCTTTGCACCCTTTGAGCCTGTCGGGACAGACACTACGGGCCAATTCTTGCCGATTACTTGAGATACAGAGAGGCAGTCTATCTCACCTTCTACAACCACCAATCTCTTGCCGCCATCGCGCCACATCCATTGACCATAAAGGCCAGCTTCTTTCGTATCCCCAATGAACAAAAAGTCCTTATTGGGAAAACGTAGTTTCTGGGCAACCGTTGTGCCGCTGTTGTTTTTATAGTTGGCTATCTGAACAGTCTTACCCTTGAACTTACCAATCTGGTAATCAAATCTCTTGGTAGTCTCTTCAGTGATGTGGCGTTTTGCTAACGCTCTATTATCGCCTTGGTTAACTAACTCAGTGTTCACTTTGGGTGAACTCCTTTCTTCTGTGTGTTGATTGGTTCCTTCGTAATGCCCACAAGAAAAACAGTAGCCATGCCCATCGTCGTACAGCGCGAAACCATCGGACGATGGACAGGCAGGGCATGGTGTGTGCGCTATGAACTCACTTCCGTCTCTTTCCACCATTCCCTCACATCAAAACATGGGCAGTCTTTTGCCACGTTAGGAAGGTCACGGTGGCCCAACACTTCAGCATCGGGAAACGCTACCTTCATTTGGTTGACCAGCGGCCCTAGAGCGTTCCACTGTTCATCAGTGAAGTTGTCTTCGGACTTACCGTCATCAGCGATACCCCCAGCCATACAGATGCCTACGGATTTACTGTTGATGCCTCTGGCGTGTGCGCCGACTTCGCCAAGGTCACGGCCTTCTTCGATGGTTCCATCACGCTTAATGACGTAATGGTATCCGATTTTGCGCCACCCTTTCTGGCGGTGCCATCGGTCAATATCCTTTGCTCCGATATCCATGCTGGGCTTAGTTGCACTGCAATGAATAACCACAAAGTCAGTTTCTTTGCGTTCTGCCATTTACTTTATCCAATCTTTAGGAACTTTGGTTTCTGCGTACAGAAAGCCGTGTTTCTCGCACCACTCGGCACAGGATAAACGGCTCCCTTGAACACGCCCACGGGCGTTCTGAAAAACGAACCTAACCTCTATGTCAGGGGATTGTTGTTTCAGTAGCTTGTGTTTGCGTTGGTCAGCAGATTTGAAGTAACCTTTGGCCTCAATGAAGACGCCCGAAGGCAATCTAAAATCAGGAAGGTAGTTGCGTTCTACAATGTACGGAAGGCGGTGGGCCTCGTACTCGTAGTTAACCCCTGCCCTATCTAGGGCCATGGCTACGGTCTTTTCAAAACCACTTCTAAAAGTCCTCTTCTTCGGCTTCGTTGCCTTGGGTTTGGTCTTTGAAGGGGATTTGGTCTTCTTCGTCTTCGTAGTGGTCATCACTGCTCTCTTCTTTGCTCTCGTATCCTTCCTCTTGTTTCTTGAAGCCGTAGGCCCCAGCTTCGTCACCGTCTTGACTTGGGGGTGCTACTAACTTGCAGATTTGAAGGCCCTTGAAGCGCAAGGACACACCAGCACCCATGGTCGGCACGTACCAAAGGTAAGGTTCGTAAGCGACAATGACCTCTGAGCCATTTCCAATGCTGACAGGTTTGGTAATTGGTTGGCCCTTGGCATCGAACACAGCAACGCTCATGTCCATTGGGCCTTTCTTGGTGGTGATTACGGCCTTTTGCTTAAAGGAAAACTCAAGCTCACCTGTCTCCTGTCCGTCTTCATCAAAGACTTCAGTATACGGAAGACTTGCTTCTTTAATTTTCTTCTTTGGGTTTTCTTCCTTGGCCTTTGACACAGCGGCAGCTTGGTGGCTGTCCACTCTCTCCTGTAGTTCCATGGCTTTCTCACCACTAAGCCGAAACTTTATATTGTAGACACCTTCAGCTTGGAACTTTGTGTCTGGAACAAAGGCGTTGACCCAGTAGGCTATGCCCTTACAAGTTGTGGGGTAACTCATTCAATGTATCCTCTTCATGTATGTGAGTTAACTCAGTTAATTTTTCCGCTTGGAGTGCAGAAGGTTCGATACCCGCTTCAATGAGCTTGGCTGTCAGGTCCGTGGGAATACTCATGTCCCTCAGACGATGAATTTCGTGTTGTGCAATTAGCCACTCTGTAGTTTTGGTCATGCTATAGTGTCCCGTAATATGCACACTGTACCAAAGTGGATAGTTTATGCGAAAAAGTAGCTGGATTCCTTTACCAAAGCTAGGTCCAAATCACCTTTTGCGGGGGTGTCTGGTATATCATCAACTACCTCAAGAGCACACATTCTAAACTGCTCTAGTACCTCATTCTGGGCATACATTTCGTAAAAAGCAACCCTCGTTTCTTGAAAAAGCACAGGAACATTCGAGGCATGTACCCCGTAGCTGTCATGCACCATTGCGAAGTCCTTAATGCCCCTTTCAGTACACCTGTTGATGGTCAGGGTCATCGCCGCGCTGTCCAGCGAATGTATGAAATTTGGTGAGGCCCCATTGACTGCCCTGCGCCTGTCACTGCGGGTAAAGTCCTGTTCGCGCACCTGTGGTTTGATAAGGCTGTTGTCTATGTGGGTTACTATCCTTCGGGACCTTGTTTCAGGGTACATCTGGTGGACTAAAAACCCTGTGGGTGTCTCCCAAATAACAGGAAGGTTCTCTTTGGACACGGTAGACGATATTTCTTGTAGCCAATCCATGACCACCCGCGCACTAACAATCACCTCTGAGATACATTCCCACACAATCGAACTGAGGTAGTGACTAGGGCCGAATAGGTCATGGCCCCATGGGTTGCTCTGCCCTGCCTCTGTTTGGCCAACTATGTAATCCTCAATGTACTTTCTGGTCGAGTATATACGCCCACCGTAAGGCACCACCATCACAGGTCTTTTCGTGGTTTTTCTGGACACACCAAAGTCAAGCCATTGCTCCGCCATGGGGTCATGGGCCTTGCG
>Ga0098046_1000457_pt1 | contig 15050 bp, 19 predicted proteins | sample 11BtaG_FD_77067 | JGI IMG/M metagenome (GOLD analysis project Ga0098046, IMG submission 77067) | Marine viral communities from the Subarctic Pacific Ocean - 11B_ETSP_OMZ_AT15265_CsCl metaG | ecosystem: Environmental > Aquatic > Marine > Oceanic | place: Pacific Ocean | collected 2015-01-16
CGAACAGAGCAGCGGAGGCTGCGAATACAGATTTAAACATTTGTTTTACCTTTAGTTACTTGCGGAATGGATACCCGCAGATGAATAGGGACTCGACTGTCCCGTGTTAAGTATACCCTTCGTTACTTTAATTACTGAAAGACAAAAGGTTAAGTATTTATACTACTCGAAGTTTCGTAGTATGTCAAGTGGGTGGGTTATCACTACCTTGTTGTTGTGAGTGATGGGTAACCCTACCCAGATAAGGGTCATAGTTCATCCAGTCTCCAATATTAACACTGGCACCTTGCTGTTGCCAATAGTTTGTGAGAGCAGCATGAGGACCCTGGTGAAAGACCCCAATATGTTCTTGATGAATCGTAGAACCGAAGTCCAGATTGTACAAGAACAATGGAATGGTATAGGTCTTTCCTGTTTCCAAAATTACATCTTCGGAAACTGCTCTAGGAACGACTCCGTTATCTAGTTTGTATTTGTCACCACGGATGTGATGCCTGAGTATCTTAGCAGCATGGTGGCGAGAAATCAAGTAGGCAGCAGCAGAAAAATCATTAATGAATTTCAGATGCAGTTTAACGTGAATGTCCCCTGTAGTGATCGTGGTCATCTGAACGCAGTCCCAATCATAGGGAAGATATCCGACAAACTCACGCCAAGTGAAGTTCCAATACTTCACTGTAGACAAGTCTACATCATCTTCTACAATCATGCAATACTCAAGATCAGTCTCTTCATAGAAGTGCTTGATTGCTTTGAGGTGCGACATGCAACATCCCAACTCAGCAGGACTAACATTATCAGGAACCTTGCCTTTTAGATGTTCCGATGGATCATCTTCTCTAGCATCATATCCAGCAATTCTAGTATGATTCTCTATGTTCCAATACTTGAACTGCTCCTCCATGAAGAACCTCCGATTCTCATCGGCATCCAGGTTCAACCAATAGATTGCAGGCAATCCCTCTAGTTTATGAGCGGACTTATTCTTGTCCATCTTACTAAATTCGTTTCCATCCATCGGGTGTTACATCTTTTGTATCGTGAATTTTTGTATAACCTTCAGCGCCAAACCACTGACGGGGAGCAATTACTTCCTTATCTACATTAGCAGAGAGCCATGCCCCCCACCATGAGAAAGTAGAATTGGCAATGATGAAATCATCGCAAAGAGACATCAAGCACAGGTCAAGACGATTGTCTTCGTTCTCAGAAATCATAAAATTATTTCCTGAGAAGAGTTCTTGCTGACTACACCATGCAGGATCATCAGAGAAAACAATCACATTACGATATGCCTCAAAGTTCGACAATGCTTTCTTGTAATAATCAAGAGTACATGGAGGATGATTAGCAGAGTTAGTCACATAATCAGTACGGCGAACGTGCAATGCAATAGGATTCTCTACATCCTCCATCATTTCCTTGCAAGGATTTAAAATCGCATCCTTAAAAGTAAAGTCTTGACGAATCTCATCTTCAATGTGCTTGAAGTATTTTTCTGTCTGGAAGTATCCCTGTAAAACTATATTGTCAGGACACTGGTCAAACAACTCCTTGTCAAAATGAAAGTGTCTTTCAGTAAGAGTAGGTGCCTCGTATATTCCAGTCCTAACTTTCAGATCGAAAGAGTCAAATAACTCTGTCCGAAGCATGTTTCCAATACCATCATCCATAAAATCAGCATGATATGAAATCATGTAATCATATCCATGATGCCTAGCAATGCCTTTTAGAGAAGCATACTGAAACATCTGATTGGCAAGTCTGCCCATTCGCCCCAGATTATTAAATCCAATCATTTGACTTTTGCTTTCTGAGTTTTGAGGTACTCCTGTGCATCATAATAATCCAAGAGTTGTTGAGTGTCAAACTTAAGAATCTGTTCATACAAGTTCTTGTTGTTTTCAATATATGGATTAGTGAACCAAGAGTTAGGAGTTCTCTCATGCTCCATGTGATAGACGTTTCCATCATATCTACCAACATTATATCCAAGGAGTTTGAATCGATGGTATCTTTCATTGTCTTCATACCCATAAGCAATGAAGTTCTCATTCTCTAGACCACCTTGAATGTATTTTTCAGTAGAATAGAACTGACAGAATCCATACTTGGCATCGTATACCTTAGATTGCTCTAAAAGAATACTCAGATCATAACCATTATTAATGAACCTAGAAACCAGATCATCATCAGTAAAGATCTGATATTGCCAGTTGCCATCACCATAAGGATAGACCATATCATAGGTGCCATCCAGGATCATCTCCTCACATTTCTGGTAGGACTCAAGGGGAAGAAGAATATCACAATCATAATTGACAACCACAGGAGTCTTGGTCATCATCACCATGTCATTGAGGAGTCTAGTTCGATGAAAGAACTGATCATCATTCTTTTCAAAGACATGAATCAGTCGCTTACACTTCTCTTCACCTACACACTCTCTAATCTGAGGAAGTGCAGACGCCTCAAAAGCAGATTCGGAATCTGCCTCTTTGATAATAAGAGTGCAGTCAGTATTATCAAGAAGATAGATTGAACTGACCACCACATTTCGCAATCGATCAAATGATTCGATTCGTAGTGGCACAATAAAAGTAGTATTACTCAGCATAGTCTCTAGTCTCCTTGTGCTTTTCAGTTACGTATTCTAACTCCTTACTATTCATCTGCCAAGACCCATCAGGATGTTCACAAGTAATATCTAGTTCAGCGTTAGATGAGATTCTATGGTCTCCCTCTCTACTACAGACACAGATGTCATCAATAATATCAGGCATACCATGAAAATATCTCATCCTGTGATAGAACTCTGTGTCCATCAACATCTTACATTCAGAGTCAAAGTATTCTAAACACTCTCTCCTCATTGTAACAATAGAAGGACCACCCATAAAGTTTTGACCCTCTAGGAGATGTTCAGACCAACGTGGAATCATCGGACGATAGAAGTTCTTCCCATCAGAAGTGTGAGAAAAACCAGTAACTACCCACGCGCACTGACTCTCATTGAATCTATCACGTATCTTTTCTAGTGCAGTGTCATCAGTGAACAAATCATCCTGAAACATAATCTTGATCAGATCGCCAGAGCAATGCTTTAAAGCAGTGTTAGTATTTGCAGGACCGTTTCCTCTATCATAAAAGTTTCTAATGTATGTTACGGGAAAAGTATTAGAATACTTATCACATACATCAAGAATGTCATTGTCCGGCGAATGATCAGAAACAACGACTTCTACATCTCTATATGTCTGGTTATCAATGGTGTCAAACATTTCTGTAAGAAACTTTGCACCAAGACCACTCATACCATATGCAGGGATAGCAATAGAAATCATCTTAATGCTGTCCCCACTCTCTTTGCCATCCTTAGGAAAGTGCTCTGCTTACCAGTGTCAAAGGGGTTGGAAAGTGATAGAAGGATAAAATCTACCACTGCCTCTTTGACGTGCTCTGCTCCCCGTTCTACGTTGAATACAGAGTGTCTGCCATCATCATCGGTGTATGGGTGATGCCATTCTCCTTCAGAAATATACTTCTCAGTCTTATGAACCTTCTGATAAGAGAATGCATTAGGCAACTCATTAAACCTTGCTTCGGTATCAGGGTCATCAGAACATACAAAGAACTTCTTATCACCTGCTCCCGCAACTGTCGTAATCCAATGGTCAACATCAAACGATTCAATGTTTACAAAGTCAGTCATACGCAAGTGAATACCATAGTAACCCTGTCGCATTTCATTCTCATCAAGGAAGTTACCAACAGTAGCAAGAACATCATCGCTGAATCTAAGATCTCTAATAGTCTTTTTGATTTCCTCTTCAGGAATCCAATCATATAACAGCGGAGTGTAATAGAAGACTGGTTTGTCTGAGGAGTTTACAAAGTTACGAAATGACTCAACATTCATATTACTGGGTTCCATTCTACCTGGACTTCTAAAGAATTGCAGATAGGATGCGTCACATGAGAGGAGACTATATTGTTCTCCGATAGGATAATATTCTCTTATGTTTGTATCAGATGCCTCAAGGTCATTTTCCCTAGAGAAAAGTTCATAGAACCTTGCCCTACACATATTTGTGCTAGGCCAACTTACCTTGACTGGTAGATTACACAGTCTCGCTAGTGTAATACCACCAATCAAACCACTATATCTATTGCCAAAACTGCCGTCGCAGCATACATGAAAATGTTTCATCACTCACTCAGGTTATCAATGTAAAATGCTTCTGCTTCTTTTTGGAAGTAACCGAGGACTCTATTTCTGTCTTCAAAAATATCAGACCAGTCATCAATATTCTCTTTATAGTTCTTCTTTTTCTTGATATGAACTGTAGTCAGTCCCCAGGATTCAGGACGATGAAGTACAGAAATGTAATCATCTTCATAAGTAAATCCTTCGTTACCATGATTCTCAAACAGTTCAGTAATACCAAAGAATCGACCAACTGCAACTTCAGGACGATCCCACTGAATACCTTTCTCCTTAACTTCAGGGACCCAGGTAAGGTCATGCATTCCTGCTGGCCAGTTAGTATCGTGGAAGACGATATATCCATCCTCCTCCATATGGTCCCACCAATTATAAAGTTCTGATGCAACCTGAGCAGCAACGTGAATAGAATCTACAAAGAGAAGTTTTACAGTACCATACTCTTCAGTATCCCATGCCTTACCAACACTAGAACTATCACCCTGAATCATCTTGTAAGTAGGATACTCACCAAGATCAAATCCAAGACGCCTGAACTGAGTATCAACTCCATAGACAGTGTTGTTTCTCTCTACAGAATCATAGGTCATAGTAAGAGAGGACACACCATAGTCAACCCCAAGGTCAACAAAGACGTTATTCTCTCCACACTTATCTACTACTCTTGCAAGTTGATAGAGATTTGTTCCAAGGTTACTAAAAACAAAATTTTCTTCCGTTGAGAAGTTCCATCCACCATAGTTACCGGCACGAATGCCTTTTCCAATCGTTACTGTCATGTCAGAATCCAATTTTTTCGTTTTCACAGAAGGGGTAATTATTTTTAGTCAGATAATTATAAAGAACTGATTTATATTTGGAGTTTTTTAACTCAGGAGTAAGCGAAAGAAACTCTTGTACGACATATTTATCCAGGTATGGGTATCTGGTCTCAAGACCAAAAGACCCTGCGACGTGTTCTTCTTTTGCGATGTATGTTTCTTGTGAACTGCCATAAAACGATGCCCAAGGGAAAATAGTTGTAAGGTCGTCAGGAAATAGTCCACCAAAGTTACTGTGAGAATACTTTTTAGTCCCACCGAAACCGTAATCTGAAAACAGTTCATCTGCTCCAGAACCAGAAAGATAGATCTTTCTATCATCTCTCTTTGCCAAAGTGCAGACAGCAACTAAACTTCCTGCTCCATGGTCATCCTTAATATTCATATGATATTCATTATAGTCACTAGAACTAGAGTGAACAGTATTCTTAAATGGTTCTACATTATCAATAAGATACTTGGTGAGTGACTGGCGACCAGGACCATACTCATCGATAGTAAACTTTTCGTACTGAGATTCACCATTGATAAGGTCATGTCTACCAGTAAGCACAGGCATATTCTCAGTACCAGTAATACTATATGCTTTATATGGGATGCTTTGCCGTCTCAACTCACATGCAATAGAACCACTATCGTATCCACTAGAGAGTCCAATAAAAACCTTCTCACGAATACCTTTAGTTCTCTTGCGGATAGACTCCGCAAATGCAGCATTCCAATCATCAAAGCTGGTCTTATGTTGATTCAGATCAAACTTAAACACCTGACCTTGATCAATAACCTTCAGAGTATCCATGTCAAGAAGCATCCTAGTATTTGCAGGAATCTTCTTAACATCGGTGAATCCAAGAGATAGCAGAGCAGACTCAAAGGTCGCTACACCAATCTTATCTCCATTGATCGCATACCAAATAGGTTTAGTGGCAAAGACATCTGACGATAGAACAATACGTTCGTTCGCATAATCAACAAGACAAATAGCAAATTCGCCATCCAACATGTTTGGAAAATGAAATCCATGCTGTAGATATTTTGGAATAATACACTCCCCATCAGAGTTGTAGTGCTCCATGGCATTGTAGATTTCTCCATTGTATACACATGCAATCTGCCTCTCCTCATTGAGGAAAGGTTGTGGAGTGAACTCACCACTAATACTAAGAAGATTGTGGACGAAAGTATAGTCACCAACTTCTACAACGTTAGTGCTGTCTGGTCCACGATCTTCCATGTATCGGTTTACATGGTCAAGATCCTCTATCTCTTTATTCGTAAAAAGGAAACTACACATTATCGTTGATGATCTGACGTAATTACTTGGGGTAAAATCTCATTTAACATAAGTCCATTTGCTCTACCCGGCATGATTGCAGGCGTGATACCATGCATATCCATAGCAAAAGGAAGACTCAGTTGATCTCTAGAAGAATACTTACAGATCAACTCCCACCATGTTAACATGAGTGCTTGAATCTCCAAAGTATTTCTTTGGATTCTGCAAGGGAGTTCATATAAACCTTTATGCTTTTCAAAGCTACGTGACTGATAGAAGACCATCTGACTCTGAACAAACTCAAGGGAGTCAAACTTAACTTGCTTGATAAGTTCTGCCTCCTCATACACACAATCCCTTTCAGGGTGCTTGAAAAGAGCAATGTCACTGTCCTTCAGGTACGTTTCTATAATCTCCTTTGGGTCCATCTTGACTGCATGAGTAGCGTCAACCCAAATGTAATAATCATATCCAGGAACAAATAGGTGAGGCATGATCTTGTAGATCTTTGCATTCCTTCTGTTCGCATACCTGCTATCAATAGAGAACTTACGCAGTGGCATACGAGTCCACATGGAATCCTCAATCAATTCCTCTTCTGTAAAGGCAAAATAATCTGCAGAATCATATTTAACACTAACCTCTGCAGGTAGAGAGGCACCTACAGAAGAAGTCAAGACAGCAATTTTCATAACTCAATCCAGTTTTTGTTTTCAGGGACAATATCAGAAGTGTCGTGATCATATGCTTTACCAAACCACATCTTAGGTGAGATCAGTTTGCGGGTTCTATCTTTCTGAAGATATCCACCCCACCATGATAGAGAACTGTTGGCAGTAATGCCGCCATCACACAGAGACATAAGGCACAAGTCCACAAAGGGAACCAGAGCACCGTCTTCATGCTTATCAGTTGACTCTGACATGTTAAACCTATCAGCAGAGAAGAACTCCTGCTCTTTACACCAATCAATAGAGTCAGAGAAAACAATCACGGGAGTGTCTTCTGGGAAGTGCTCAAGTGCTTTCTGATAATACTCAATAGGTTGGAGTGGGTGATGGTCCTGGAGATTTGTATATGCCCATTTAAACCCTCTCTTGTCGGCAAGATTAGGATCACCACGACGAACATGTAACATTATAGGACGAGTATCAAATCCACTCATCATTTCTTCACAAGGTTTTACAATTTCGTCATGAAACTGCAAATCATTACGAATGACATCCTCAATCTCAACAAAATACTTATCTGTCTGATAGCAACCAAGCAGGTTCACATTGTCAGGACAGTTATCATACAGGTTCTTATCAAAATGAAAATGTGCCTCCTGAACACCTTGCTGAGTATTCAGAAAAGCAACGTTTTCTTCTTTGATTCCGTCTAACTTGAAGCATTCATGAACACCATAGTTATCAATGCTGTCATATGGAGGAGGAAATACAAAGTCAAATCCTCTATGTGCGGCAATGCCACGGATAGAGGCATACTGGAACAGTTGATTACCTAAGCGACCACTGTTCCCAAGTCCGTTAAATCCAATAGTCATTTGTAATGTTTCCTCATTTCATTATACACCTTTCTAATACCAACATCAATGGTAGTTTTAGGAACCCACCAATTTAAAATGTAGTTATCTGCCTCATTTCTCTTATCCATCTGAACACTATCCTTTGCTAGACCAGGTTTGATCTCAATGTCATAGTTACCGTCAGCACCAAAGCATCCTTTAATAATAGAAGCCACTTCCTTGATTGTCTCTGACCTGAATGATGTAATGTGAAGTGGATCTTCTGGTTTAAAGTCAGTATAGTTTTCCATAACTGTCTCTAATGCTTCACAGCAGTCCTCAGCATAAAGAAACTGACGTTCTTCAGTACCGTCAGTCATCATCTCAAATTGACCCTCTTCAAATCCCTTACGAATGAAGTCAGTGATCACATGAGCTTTCTCCATATCTTTTTCAATACCATAGACATTCCAGAACTTAACAGTCAATCCTTTCAATGCAGTAGTATGAAGTTCACCAACACGTTTCATTACACCATAAGGAGAGTAAGACATGTTGCTCATTTGAGATGAAGCAAAGACAAATCTCTTTTTATGTTTGCCAAGTAAACGAAAAGTATTTGCCATCATACGAGTATTGTTATTAACAAACTCAAATGTATGTTGATACTTTTTAAGGTAACGTGAACCACCTACATCAAAGGCAAGAAAAAATACAAAGTCAGCATACTGAATTGCATTCTCTACTACAGTATTGGGTGTTACTCTCAAGTCATATTGAACACCATTTACAATATCAACATTGCTTACATGATGTCCTTTGTCTTTTAGATACTCAGATAGATATGCACCAATCTGTCCAGCAGATCCTAGGATTGTAATATTCATTCTTCAGTATTCGCAGCAATTTGTTCAGAAATCCAAGCGTAAGTCTTAGCAATACCCTCCTCCAGGGTCATGCTGTAGTCCCACTGTAGTGCTTCACGAATCAATTCGTTGTTGGAGTTACGTCCACGCACACCCAGAGGACCGTCAATATGAATCTTCCTTACTTCCTTACCAGCAACCTTTCCAACAGTATCTACCAGTTGATTGATAGTCACCATCTCCTCAGAACCAATGTTTACAGGTCCAAGGAAGTCTGATTCCATCAGGCGGCGAGTTGCTTCGATACACTCATCAATATACAGGAATGAACGAGTCTGCTCTCCATCACCCCAAACCTCAATAGCACCACCGTCTTCAGGTAGATATGCTACTTTACGACACATTGCAGCAGGAGACTTTTCTTTACCACCATCCCAAGTGCTATCAGGTCCATAGATGTTATGGAAGCGAGCAATACGAACAGGGATGCCGTGGTTGCGGTTAAACGTCAAATACAGACGCTCAGAGAACAGTTTCTCCCAACCATATTCAGAGTCAGGACCAGCAGGATAAGCATCACTTTCCTTGAGTCCAGGGTTATCCACATCCATTTGAGCATACTCAGGATACATGCAGGCAGAGGAGGAATAGAAGATCTTAGTTCTGTTCTGTTCAGTCTGCTTATTCAACTCCAGTTGACACTTGAGCATGTTAAGGTTGATAGCAGCAGAGTTATACATCACCTCAGAGTCATTATCTCCAGAGAAGATATAACCAGCACCACCCATATCAGCAGCATACTGATAGATCTCATCAAAAGGTTCTACAAACTTCTCTGCTACATTTGCATAGAAGTTACCCTGATATCCAGAAAACCTGATGACACGACTCATCAGTTTAATATCAGTAAGGTCACCAAGGATGAACTCATCAGCAAGAGTAGGAGAATATTCTGGACGCTTGATATCTACACCACGTACCCAGTATCCTTCGCTCTTGAGACGACGAACCATGTGACTACCAATAAATCCACCAGCACCACAAACGAGTGCAGTCTTTTGTCGCTCAGACATTCTATCCTCCAATAAATTTAGAAACTTCGTGTTTTACTCTAGCGTGAAAGTCCCAGTATTCCTTGGACTTCTCGTAGTTTTCTTCTACTATATCTACACGATCATCATAAAACTTTTCATCAAGATTGTCAAGAATATCTTTGAGTTCCTCGATGGTATTAAAAATGATCATGCCATCAGTGTTGAAATATTCACCGATGTTCGATGCACCCCAATAGATTGGGATGGTCTTAGATGCAAGGCAATCGATCAACTTTTCAGTAATCCAGTTATCTCGCTGCTCGTTCTCTATAACTATGTGATATTTAGCAGTTTCAAAGAGAAAGTTCTTGTTCGGTGTTCTGGGTGGTGACTGATGTTTAACAATATCAAATCCATTCAGATCCTCTGCCTCTCTCAAACCTTCCCATACCTGCAGTCTAAGAATATGACCTGGAGCCCATCCTTTATTACTGGTGTTGAAAGAGCAAACCTTCTGCTTGTTTGGTTTGAACTCATCCCATTCAATCCAACAGCAACCAAAGATAAACTTCTGTGCGTTAGGAAGATCTAAAAGGTCTTCCCTCCAGGTAAGAATCAAATCGAATTGTTCTGCGTTTGCTCTTACATTATCGGCAATGTCAAGAATAGAAGGTGGTTCACATAAAACCAATACATTTATACAGTCTGCTTTCCATGCGATTGCATCATAGGAAATATGAACCTTTTTCTCAAACTGACCATCTGTGGACAGTGTTCCACTACACTCAATATCATACATTTGGAATTACCTCGTTCAAAATTTCAAGAAGTCTATCTACTTTTCTGTCCGTTACGAATTGACTGTTACCCACATACAATCCATTCTTATGTAGGATCTCTACATTAGGTTCCTCTCTCTGAGTACAGAGTTCATACTTCCTAAATGCAGGATGTCGAAGAAGATTACCACTGATGATAGGACGAAACTCAATTTCATTCACTCTTAAAGTTTCTTTTAGTAAAGGAATATGTTTTTCCTCAAAAGGAATGATTGGTAAACAAAAACTACTGTTGCCTGTCTGATATTGTGGTGTTCTTAGTCCCTCATGAAAGAGAACTCCATTATAGAAACGACGATAATTTTGTTTACGGATTTCAATATTCTTATTAAGTTTCTTCAGTTGAGAGAGACCAAGGACAGCACATAATTCATGGTTACGGAAGTTATATCCATCCGTCATAAAGAGAAATGCAGGGTCAATATCAGGATTTTCTGCTACATATTTGTCACGATTAAGATCTGACTCCCTTGCCATACCATGAGATCTCTTCATTCGCATCAAATCATAGAGGTCTGGATTGTTAGTACAGACCATTCCACCTTCAACTGTAGTGATGTGATGACCAAAGTAAAAACTAAACGTTGATCCTGCAGAGAGAGTTCCTCTCTTGTTTAGATCAGGACCCTGAACACCATGGGACTCACAGATGTCCTCAAGAACTAATGCATTAGGAAAAATATCCTCAATCTTTTCTACATCAGAGGACAATCCAATCAAATGAGTGACAAAAACCACCTTAATATCAGGATGTTGAGTGGCAACATACTTTAAATCTTCAATATCAAAAGAGAAATTGTTTAGATTGATGTCGCAAAAGATAGGTTGTAGTCCATTCTGAATGACTGGACCAACATTAGTGACCCAAGTAGTGGCAGGAACTAGAACTTTGTCCCCGTCTTTGAGTCCACAGAGTTCTTTGATCGATGCAATCAAAAGAGAGTTGGCAGTGCTACCACTAGAAACATAAAGAGAGTAATCAACACCTAACCACTCTGCCCACTTCTTCTCAAACTGACGAACCTTAGGTCCATTAGTCAATCTTGAACTAGTCAAGAGAAATGCTGCCATTTTGAGACGATCTTTAAAGGTAATCGTCTCTTCCATTAGAGGCCAAGATTCAATCATGTAGGTTTCTTCTCCAATTTGTAGTATTCATAAGTATTTTTCAACCCCTTTTCCAAAGAAGTTTTAGGTTTCCAACCAAGATTTTCTAGTTTTGAGACATCAAGAAGTTTTTTCATCATACCATCTGGTTTGTCAGTGTCCCATTTTACCTCACCTTCAAACCCAACAACGTCTTTAATGATGTCAGCAAGTTCTTTGATAGAGTAATCAACACCACTCCCTACATTGATTATATCACCATCGTTATAGTTCTGCATTAAGAACAAGCAGGCATCTGCAAGGTCCTCAACATAGATAAACTCCCTTCTAGCAACTCCAGTACCCCAACAAGTAACACTATCACCACCAGAGTGGAACTTGGAAAGCAAAGATCCAATCACATGTCCCGTGCTTTGACTGAAGTTGTCCTTTGGACCGTATACATTACAGGGTTGAGCAGTGATAAAGTTGCAATCATACTGCTTTCTGTACGCCTGACACAGTTTGATACCAGCAATTTTAGCGATAGAGTACGCTTCATTAGTGGGTTCAAGATGTCCTGACAGTAAATACTCTTCCTTCATAGGTTGAGGACATTCCTTGGGGTAGATGCATGATGAACCCAAGAACAAGAGTTTCTTAACCTTATATTTGTGCGAACACTTAATAATGTTGTTTTGAATCGAAAGGTTATCAAGCAAAAAGTCAACAGGATGAGAAACATTATCCGCTATGCCACCACATTTAGCTGCTGCTAAGATAACATAATCAGGTCTTTCCGACTTGAAGAACGTGGAAACCTGACCATAATCAGATAAATCCAACTCCTTTCTTGTTTTTAGAACTAGATTTCTATATCCAAGTTCTCTCAATCGCCTTACGATTGAAGATCCAACCATCCCAGTATGACCTGCAATGTAAATCTTATCATTCGTATGCATAACGGTTGAATCCTCCAGATGTAAGAAGTTCATCTCTTTTAGCAAACTCGATGTCCTTATTTACCATCTCTGCAATCATCTCATCTAGAGTTATTTCAGGTTTCCAACCAAGAGTCTCTCTTGCTTTAGTAGAGTCTCCAAGTAAAGTCTCAACTTCAGCATCTCTAAAGTACCTAGGGCTCACTTCAATAACTTTCTTTCCACTGATAACATCAATAGCATATTCATTGACACCTTCACCTACCCATTGAAGTGACATTCCAAGACACTTACCAGTACGTTCACAAAACTCTCTGACAGTGATTTGCTCCATGGTAGATATCACAAAGTCATCTGGTTCATCCTGCTGCAACATCATCCACATAGCACGGACATAATCCTTAGCATGTCCCCAATCACGTTTAGCATCTAGATTACCCAGTTTAAGGGTCTTCAACATACCCATGTTTACACGGGTAAGATCTCGCGTAATCTTTCTAGTAACGAAAGTCTCACCTCTACGTGGAGATTCATGGTTAAAAAGTATACCAGAACACGCAAATATACCATATGACTCACGATAGTTCTTTGTGATCCAGTGAGCATACAGTTTTGCTACTCCATATGGAGACCTTGGATAGAAGGGAGTAGTCTCTTTCTGAGGGTTTTCTTGCACCAGACCAAACATTTCTGAGGTGGATGCCTGATAGAACCTAGTCTTCTTCTCCAAATCAAGGATACGGATTGCCTCAAGAATACGAAGAGTTCCAATCGCATCACTGTTGGCAGTGTACTCAGGAGTCTCAAAGGAAACCTTTACATGACTCTGAGCACCCAAGTTATAGATCTCATCAGGTTGAATCATCTGAATCAAACGAATCAAATTCGTAGAATCAGTCAGATCTCCATAATGCATATAGAAGTTTTTACTATTATTAAAGACATGATTCACTCTATCAGTATTAAATGAGGAACTTCTTCGTTTAATACCATGCACTTCATATCCTTTTTCCAAGAGTAACTCAGCAAGATAAGAACCATCTTGCCCCGTTAGTCCCGTAATAAGTGCTCTTTTCATACGTTCATTCTACTATCTCAACATTATACAAAAAAAGACAGGTTTATGCAACCTGTCTTCAGAGGGAACTTTCATGCACGCCACTTGCTCTTTTACCTGAAGCAAGAAACAGGGCGGGAGTAACCCATCCGCACCACTTGCTCTTTGGTAAAGCAAGAAACCTTAGAGATCGGCAAACTTAGCAGGAAACTCACGCTTGAGAGCAGCAGCGATCTGTTCTACTCTTGCGGCATCACCTCCACCACTACCACCTGCCGGTGCTTTTGATTCTAATGCCTTTACTCTTGCTTCGATTTCTACATCATACCTAGACATTGATGCTCCGGTTGCAGACTTTGCTGCTTTTCCTTGAATTGACATTTTAATAAATTAATAACATCTCTTTTTATTTAGTTTTTAGAGGGTCTTATGACTCCACCAGTTCTGTTAAAGTCAATCCGTGACTCGATTATAATCGTCCTCTAATCGAACGATATCATCTTCAGTACATTCACCTCTCTGAACTTCAACAAAAGTTAATCCTTCAGCATCAGATTCAAGTCTGTGAACAGACCCTCTACCAATACTAAAAGAATCACCAGGTTTAACTTTTTTAATAAGTTTATCAATAGTGATAGTTCCTGTTCCAGATACAATATACCAGAACTCATCTCTCTTAAAATGTTTTTGAAGAGAAAATCTAGAAAGAGGATTGATATACAATTTCTTGATAACAAGATTATAATCTCGTTCAAGATCTGTATACCAACCCCAAGGTTTTTGTACTGTATCTTCCATTTAGATAAGGGGGATATCCCGACCAGGGCTAGTTTTCACGACTTACCGAGTCCTTTATGTAGCAAGGTTTACCTGTCAACCACTTAGGATACTCTGCGTCTTCCATTGCTAGAAGGCATTGTGCCTGGTTGTCGAACAGATAAACATCAAACCACTTACGATTGTAATAGTCTTGCTCTTGCAATCGGTAATCAGGTTTACCATTGAGTTCAATGATACCCTTTTCAACAAACCTAAAAGGTCCACGTTCTAGTAAAACTTTCATGCTTCGACTGCTTCAAGATCGACAGAGATTTGTTCCATCAAAATATCATAATCATCAAGAGCATCGCCTGAAAAGACAACACCAGTGTTTTCATAATAACGACGGACCTTTTTGAGAAGTTTCGGATTCTTCACATCCAGGAAGAACTCTCCATTTACCGCACCCTTAAGGGTTTGGATGTCTTTCTTGAACTTAATAGTCAGTGTCATTGTTCCGTTTGTTGACCTTAGTATTATAAGGGTTTGACAGGGTTTCTGTCAAGTGCTTCCTGTGAGGATCGAACTCACCTTAGGCAAATTATGAGTTTGCTGCATTCACCAGATTGCTAAGGAAGC
>Ga0098046_1000459_pt1 | contig 15006 bp, 23 predicted proteins | sample 11BtaG_FD_77067 | JGI IMG/M metagenome (GOLD analysis project Ga0098046, IMG submission 77067) | Marine viral communities from the Subarctic Pacific Ocean - 11B_ETSP_OMZ_AT15265_CsCl metaG | ecosystem: Environmental > Aquatic > Marine > Oceanic | place: Pacific Ocean | collected 2015-01-16
GTTGATGGTTTAATGTCTTTCCATTTGGTTAAAGACATTGTGCGGTTTTATGGCGCAAACCAGACTTTTATAGATAATGCCATGCCAGCTAGTCGCGCCAACCAATCCGGTGATAGCATGATATCCAGCATGGCATGGGTTGTTGGTGATAGAAGCTTTGAGAATGCAACCGACCTTGCCGACCTTGAACGCGTTATACGCAACCACAATAGCCGCTCTGGTGGTAGGGGCTGGAATTCATCCGTAAAATTTAACGCTGTTAATGTGGGTTGCTATGAAAACGGCACAATAGAATTTAGACAGCATCCAGCCACGCTATCGACACAGAAAGCGCGTGATTGGGTGCGCTTGCTGATAAACGCTATTGAAGTATCAGACTGTTATAGACTGGCCAGCGGTTCAGATGTAACGACAACAGCAGATGAAACTGTTAACACGCCAGATTGTCCTTATCGCCATTCGAGCAATATTGGCATGTTATACCGCGCTTGCCGTATCGAGGGGGGCGCGACTGTACGCCAGCTGATGAATATAACTGGCATGTCAGCTGAAAATATCCGCGCCCGCATTTCCGAGATTAGAAACGCGGTAGGCCAAGACGCTGTTTTAACTTATACACAACAGCAATATAATCACCGCTACGGCGCATCTGGTGGCAACCATGACCTAGGCGGTTATGAAATACAGCGAGAATATACACGCATTGTAGCGGCACCGCAGGCTGACGTGATAATAAGAGATGACGCGCCAGCCGAGATAATACACAATCTATCTTATCAAGTGGCGCGCAATTTCATGCAAGGCCCCGTCACTAGGTTGCGCCACTAGGCGCGACCAACCCCAACGCTAAGAATAGCCCCCGAGAGGGGCTATTTTTTTGCCTTGTCAAGTCAAACATTTGACAGCTAGCACGCCAGATTATTGACACATGCAGCCAGGGTGTCAAAAAATTGACGCGGCTTGCAAGCAATAAAAAGTGTAATGTTTACAGTAATTTACAGGTACCCTAGGCCCTAATCTGAAAATCCAACGGGTCAAATTATTGACACCTACCCCCCCATTTAGGGGGTTGACTGTCAAAAAATTGACGCGCCCTGTTTTGCACTAACAATCGCCGATTTTTTGAACTACCCCCTTGACTATGTGAAATACATTTCCTATTATCATCACAACAACTACAGTCATGGAGGCAAAGATGACAAAATACACAATCAAAGGGGGCGAGGGGCATTCGTTCCACGCAGATACAGACGCGGAGTTCATTCAGGGATTGCGTGAACACCACAAGCAGCCCATGCAGGATGATGGTAAGATGCTCAAGTTGATGGCTGCGACCTACTGTGAGTCTCGTCAGCGTTCATTCAGGTTCTCAAGTGTCCCTGATTTTATTGAGGATTGCGTTAGGCACGGTGTTATGGAGGTTTCTGATGCAGAACGGGCGCGGTAAGAGCAAGTATTCATCATGGACGCCGGAGGATTTAATTAACTTCCGTCAGGCTGCGGGGCTAAGCCGCCGTGAAATAGCGGACAGCTTGGGTGTTTCGTACAGAATGTACTGCTATTATGAGAGTGGGCACACAAAAATAGACTTGCCGCTCGAGTATGCTGTGCGATGGTTGACGCGCTCAGAAGAAAGTAGCGTATCAGTTGAAAATAGGGTCCAAGGTACCCTGACCCCTTTCCAGAGGGAGCGGATAGACCGCTTATTGAATGGTATCCGTGCATACCCCATAGGCGATTTAGACGAGAGGGGGCAGAAAATTTTATCACAATGTGTTGACGAGATTTCAGTATTAATCGAATCGGTTGCCTGAAGAGGCAATTTCGCCTATTATTATGCTATCAAATTAATTTGAGGCAGGCGAAATGATGCAAAACAACCCTATGGGCGCTCCTGCGCCTGCAAATCCTCAGACACCTGGTCTAAATTTTCAAAGTGACCCAGGTATGCGTTCTCAGTTCAAAGGCTTTATGTCGGGCTTGCAGGCCCGGCAGGCTCCTGCTCCTATGATGCAGCCGCCGATGGCGATGCCGACTGTGCCTCAGCAGATGGCAACTACGGATATTTTCCAGCCTGTGCAGGCTTTCGCTGGTGGGGGTTCTGTTCCTCGTGAAACGAGCATGGGCGGCCTGCCACATATGCTTTCGTACATTACGCCAGGTGAGGCCGCTGTTTTGCAGGCTATGGGCGGCACGGGTCAGCCGGGTCCGGGCGGTGTTCCGTCATTTGTATATGACGAAGCTGGTATGGGGATGAGCCGAGGCTCTTTTACTAAAGGCCCTTCTATGGGGGACCGTTCTTTTGATTACACGAGTGCGGGCTTTAGTGACCCTAGCTTAGGCGATGACGACAACACATTAAGCATGGGCCAAACTCTTGGCGCCCCATCTATGGTTGCGGATTTGTTTTCTATGGGGAACGACAACCGTACGCAGCCCGGTCAGGTTCTGGTTGATGCGTTGACGGCTAAAGACGCTAACATTCCTGAGATTGATGCGTTGCAAGACCAAATTAACCGTAAGCAACAGAATGAGGCGGCGCTTGCACAGGCAAATAGAAATGCGGCGATGCAGCAGGCTTCACAGGGAATTCAGTCAGTTATTCAGGGAAATCGTCAGTCAGATGCTGACGCTCTGGCGATACTTGATACCAGTATGGACAATGAGTTATTGAATGGCGCATTAGACACTGGCCCAGAGGCGCAAGATGCTTATGAGCAGCGCCTTATTGCTGAGTATATTACTAATCGTGGTGGCAATGTATCTGTTGACCCTATGACAGGCCAGGTTTCTGGCAACATTGACCAGGTTTTTGATATTGATACGACATTTGCTCCTTATGAGATTGATGGTATTTCTGCCCGGCCTATTCCAACACCAGCGCCTCGTCCGGGCACTTTGATTGATTACGCTGACCCGACACAGGTTCCGCGTAATTTACCGTCTGCACCGCCGTCTCGTCCGAATGCCATTTCAGAGGCTGCTGCGATACGCAATGCTGTAGACGACACTGGCGGTTATGATACGGCTGGTTTGAATGTTCCGACCCCACCTCAAGTTGGTGATTTAGCCGCTATGGGCGGGGGTGCTTTTCCGGCTGCTCCTCAGATGGAAAGCGTTTTGGACCGTGCGGCGCGTAAGGATGATATGTCTGGCGCCCGTCAATTGGTTCAGCGCGGCTTTGGCGCTGGCATGACGCCAATGGAACAGCTTGAGGCTCGCACTGGTCGTGAGTATGCGCCATTAGGCACATCCGACATTCCTAGCGTTGGCGCTGCACTTCAGGGCGCACTAAACGCTGCTGGGCGCGGCACTTCTCAGAAGCTGCTGGACAGAATTAATGCTGGCGGCACTCCTCAGTATGACAATACAGGCCAGATTGTTGGCGTTTATACGCCGGACAGCGGATTATTTGGTGCCACTACTTACTTTGGCCGACCTGAGTACCGTGACCCTGCGCGTGAGCGGGAAGTTGCCCGTCAGTCTGGCGCGAGCACGCTTCCTGAGTCTGTTCTCAAGATTACCGACCCGAATTACGACTTTGGTGACGATGACGATGCTGCCAATTCATTCTTGCGCCGCTTGGTTCAGGGAAATCTTTTTGAGAAGGGGGGAGAGACACCCACCCCTTTTAGAGCTGGTGGCGGTGTAGGCCGTCAAGATTATCAGGGCGGCACTATGCCTGGCGTTACTGGAAATGTGTCTGGCAGTACGACTTCTGATGCAGCATCTAGCCGAGCCACTGAGGGTGTAAATAGCGGCACTGGACGTTCTTTCTCCGGCGCTGATTTGTACAGCAACCAGAACATGGCGCAGGACAATGTGCAGTCTGTGATGGCTGCCCCTGCATCTCAGCCGCAAAACACTGTAAATGGTGGCCAGCTTGGCTCTCAGTCACCAGATGTTGTGCCTGCCACCGTTTCTGAAGGAGAGTTTTTGAACCCGCTTCAGCCTACAGCTCAACAGCCTCAGAATATTCGTGAGCGCATTGCTTCTGTCGCGGATACTTCTACACCGACCATGGGAAATCTTTTGAGTGATTTGTTTAACTTTAGTTCCGACCCGAATGCGATGAGTGACTTAGAGCGCACACAGCTAGAGGTTCGCGCGGCAAAGGCGGCTCGTGGTGAAGATTACTATGGGCAGAACTTAACGCCGTCACTTGAGCAGGCATATAGCCAGGCTGGCATAGCGGCAGCCCCCGCTCCTGCCGGGGCTCTTCAAAGAGGGGTTTCTGGTGGTCAGCGTGTAAGTGTTCCTGTTGCGGCTCAGTATTTAAGCCCTCAACAGGTGGCAGCGGGCAAACAGGCTGGTGTTCAGATGAGGGGTGAGCTGCTTGGTTTGGGTGGTCGATATAATTAGGTAGATGAGCAATCAATTTGATATACCTCTTGAATTCCTTACTGACGATGAAATAGCAGAGCTTAGTAAGGTAGTAGGGCGATTAGATGAGGTATCTAAAAGGGACGAGTCGCAGGGCGACTTCATGTCTTTTGTTAAGCAAGTTTGGCCTACTTTTGTAGAGGGTAATCATCACAAGATATACGCAGACAAGCTTCAGAAGGTTGCTGAGGGGAAAATAAAGCGTTTAATTGTGAATATGCCGCCCCGGCATACTAAGTCTGAGTTTGCCAGTTATCTGTTTCCTTCGTGGTTAATGGGTAGGAAGCCCGATACCAAGATTATTCAAGCGACACACACGGCTGAGTTGGCTGTGGGTTTTGGTCGTAAGGTTAAGAACCTCATTGACAGTGAGGTGTACCGCGATGTTTTTCCTGACTTGGCTTTGGCGTCTGATGCCAAGGCTTCAGGGCGTTGGAGTACAAGTAAAGGTGGGGAATATTATGCCGTGGGTGTTGGTGGCGCGTTGGCTGGTCGTGGTGCTGATTTGTGTATTATTGATGACCCTGTTTCTGAACAGGATGCGTTATCACCCACAGCACTTGATAATATTTACGAGTGGTACACTTCAGGCCCCCGACAGCGCCTCCAGCCGGGAGGCTCAATAATTATCGTTATGACGCGGTGGAGTATCCGCGACTTGACGGCGAAGGTTTTACAGAAGCAGGCCGAGGGTGGCGCCGACCAGTGGGAGGTCGTTGAGTTTCCTGCCATTTTCCCTGATAACGACAAGGTTCTATGGCCTGAATATTGGAAAAAAGAGGAGTTAGAGTCTGTAAAGGCCTCTATTCCTGTAGCTAAATGGAACGCGCAGTATTTGCAGAACCCCACTGCTGAAGAGGGCGCGATTATTAAGAGGGAATGGTGGAATGTATGGGATAGCGATAGCCCCCCAGCTTGCTCCTACATCATACAGTCGTATGACACCGCATTCTCTCAGTCAGAGAGAGCTGACTTTTCTGCCATTACTACTTGGGGTATTTTTGACCCTGGCGATGGAGATGGGGAGGCCATCATACTCTTGGATGCCCAGCGAGGTAGATGGGATTTTCCAGAGCTCAAGGAGCAAGCGCTCGAGTTATATGATGAGTTCGACCCCGACATGGTTCTGGTTGAACAGAAAGCTTCCGGCACTCCTTTAACGCAGGAATTACGGCGCATGGGCATTCCTGTGACGCCGTTTACGCCGTCTCGTGGCGCCGATAAATTTACCCGCATGAATGCCTGTGCACCTGTGTTCGAATCTGGTATGGTGTATAGGCCTGATATGAACTTCGCTGAAGAAGTCGTTGAGGAATGTGCCGCTTTTCCTAACGGCGAGCATGATGACTTGGCGGATTCGATGACACAGGCTATACTAAGGTTCAGGCAGGGTGGGTTTATTGTTGCTCCCACTGATTATGATGAAGATGATTACAGAGAGTTTCGTAGGAAACGGGAGTATTACTAATGGCTGGATGTGGTTCAAAACCTAAGAAGATGGAAAAGGGCGGCCCTACCGCTCCCATCATGTCTGATGAAGTAAAAGAGATTCGCAAGAGAAAGCGCAAAGAGCGCAATGCTAGTACAGAGCAAACTGAAATGCCTTCAAAGAAAATGCGCGAAGCTATGGCTAAAGGCTATAAAAATGGCGGCTGTGTGATGTCTGGGCGCGGCGGTAAATTCAAGGGGATTTCGTAATGGGTAAAGAAACTACAACTCAGCGAGTGGGTCAGCTTGCAATGAATAAGCGGGCTCCCCATGTGAAAATAGGCGGAAAGCATAAAGGAATTCGTTTTACCGTGGACAAAGACGGTAATGTTGTTCGTCACTACAAAGACGGCGGCGCTGTCTGTCGTGGCATGGGCGCTGCAATGGGTGGCGGCAAATTTGTAGGAGTTAAGTAAGATGCCTAAGAATCAATATTTAACAGCTATGGAAAAGGCCCTTTTGCAGATTGATAACCCTCAGACCAGAGCCCGCGCCCGTAAGGCCGAGTTAGCTCGCAAACGCGCTGGATTAAAGGTTGCTCAAGATGTAGAAGATATCAAGGCTGGCCGCAGAAACCCGATTATCGAGATTTTTGAAAATATGGCTGGCAAGTATGAAGATGGTGGCGAGGCTAAGAACAAGCCCGGCTCTACTTTTAAGCCTATGGATATGGGTGGCGACATTCTTAATTCATACCTTGAGGGCATTGGCAACAGCAAGGATACCACTGTTAAGGGCGGTGCCAGAAAGCCGAAGCCGAAGAAAATGGCAAAAGGTGGTCATGTTTCTCCTCGTAAGGCGCAGGGCATGATGTATGGCGGCCAGGTTCGAAAGAAGAAGTAATGGAAAAGATTGACGGCCTTACACTGAAGCAGATTATGGTAAAGGGGACGACACAGGGTGTGTCTAGCCTTACCAATGCTCAGTACGATGCGTTCAACAAGGGCAACGCAAACATTAAGGCTGGTGTTCCAAACTTCAGCAAGAAGCCTCGTAAGTACGCTTCTGGCGGCGCGGTTCGTGGTTATGGTGCCGCGACCTCTGGCACAAATTTTAAGGGGATTTTCTAATGATTAGACAAGCTCCAAAGGCTGTGCGGAAAAGCAAAGGACCCAAATTACGTTATGAAGGTGGTAAGTTAGGGGACGCTCCTGACGCTGACGCTTTATTCTTGCAGCTAAGGCGTTTGCAGAGCGGTGATAATACGCTTTATCTTGACCCAGATGCTGAGGCAATAGAAAAAAGCCTTCGCGGCAAAAGAGTTGAGAAAATGAAAAATGGTGGCGCTGTGCTTTCTGGGCGTGGCGGTAAGTTTAAGGGGATTTTCTGATGTCTGTTATCCGCATTGAAATCGACATGAATAGCATTGAGGACATGATTCCCGGCTACGGCGATGGGGATGATGACAACTTCGTGTGCCCTGTTGCTACGCAGGATGAGAATATAAACGAAGAAAATAAACAGGCTGCTGTGGACGAGTATTCTTATGGACCAACAACTGCGACTTGGGAAAACAAGAACGCTCGTTGCGGTACTTGCCAATACTTTAATCTTCAGTCGTCTATGTTGAATTGTATCTCTGAGGGATTAGGCTTGGAGGAAGGTGTGGGCTATTGTGATAAGTTGCACTTTGCTTGCTCTATGGAGAAGATTTGCAATATGTGGGAACTAGGCGTTCCTAAAACAGATGGTGATTTAGAGGACTATCCTTCTGACATGGGCAACCAGAGGGATATTCTATAATGAGGTTGGGACGGATATTTGTAGACAAGGGCAATGCCCTTCGTCCTTGTCCTGGCGCGAGTTTTACCTCCAATCCACGCGCCGCATTGTCCGTTCCAACGCTTTTAAAGGGGTAAGAGATGGCTATTGAAAAGGGTATCGGTTCTGGTGGTGATAACATCATCCCTATGAACCCAGAAGAGCAAATCGACATTGTTGAAATGGCAGCAGAGCCAGGTCAAATAACAATGGATGATGGCTCTGTTCTATTGGGTGATATCTCAGAAGAAATGATGATGACTGAGGTGCCAATAGAAATTCCTTTCGATGCCAACTTGGCAGACTACATGGATGAGTCTGATGCCACCGCGATTGCTTCTGACTTGGTAGGCGATATCGAAGATGATATGAGCTCTCGTCAAGATTGGGAAGATACTTACAAGAATGGTATTGAGCTTCTTGGCATGAAGTACGAAGAGCGCTCTCAGCCGTTTGAAGGTGCCTCTGGCGTTGTGCATCCTTTGCTTGCTGAGTCTGTTACTCAGTTCCAAGCGCAGGCTTAGCGTGAGTTAGTGCCTGCTGGCGGTCCCGTCCGCACACAAATTATTGGTGATGAGAATAGAGATGTTTTGGCGCAAGCTGAGCGCGTCAAGAATTACATGAATTACCAGATTACTTACGAGATGGAAGAGTATGACCCTGAGTTAGACCAGATGCTGTTCTATCTTCCGCTAATAGGCAGTACCTTTAAGAAGGTTTACTTTGACCCGTTGTTACAAAGAGCGGTGTCCAAGTTTGTGCACGCTGAAGATTTAGTCGTTCCCTATTCAGCCACAGACTTGGCATCCGCCAATCGCATTACGCACATCGTAAAGATGAACAAGAATGAGGTTCGCAAGCTTCAGCTTACAGGTTTCTATTCTGACATTGATTTGCCAGGCGATGGTTATTCCGAAGAAGATTACTCAGAAGTCCAAGAGACTATTGATGACGTTCAGGGCATTTCTCCTACTGGAGACAATGAGGACATTACGTTGTACGAAGTGCATACAAACTTAGACCTTCCTGGGTTTGAGGATTTGGATGCAGAGAACGAAGAAACAGGCTTGCAGCTTCCTTACATTGTTACTATCTGTGAGAAAAACGGTAAGGTCTTGTCAATTCGCCGTAACTATGAGCAGACTGACCCGCTTCGCCGCGCCAAGCCTTATTTTGTTCATTACAAGTTTCTTCCCGGTCTTGGCTTCTATGGCTTTGGTCTAACGCATATGATTGGCGGCTTATCGCAGGCAGCCACAAGCCTTTTGAGACAGCTTATTGATGCTGGTACGCTGTCCAACCTTCCGGCAGGATTTAAAGCGCGTGGTGCTCGTATTCGTGACGAAGATGAGCCGCTGAACCCCGGCGAGTTTCGTGACATTGACGTTGCGGGCATGGATATCCGTCAGTCATTGATGACGCTGCCGTTTAAAGAGCCATCACAGACTCTATATTCGCTTCTGGGTACGCTTGTTGACTCAGGACGTAGGTTTGCGTCTATGGCCGATATGAAGGTGGCTGAGATGGGCGGAGAGACGCCTGTAGGCACCACTATGGCTATTATGGAGCGCGGCACAAAAGTCATGTCCGCCATTCATAAGCGTTTGCACTATTCTCAGAAGGTTGAGTTTAAGCTACTGGCCAATGTTTTCGGCAAGTTTATGGCGCCTATGTATCCGTATGCAGTTCCTGGCGCTCCTCCAGAAATAAAGACGACAGACTTTGATGACCGCATTGATGTCTTGCCAGTTTCAGACCCGAACATTTTCTCTATGTCTCAGCGCATTGCTTTGGCGCAGACAGAATTGCAGTTGGTTCAGTCTAATCCTGAAATCCATGGAAATGAGCGCGGCCTATATCAAGCGTACAGAAAAATGTATGAAGCGTTAGGAGTTACCAATGTTGATTCCATACTCCCTCCACCACCTCAGCCACAACCTACTAATCCGGCTAAGGAGAATCAAGAGGCTATGCGAGGCAAGTCTTTACAGGCTTTCCCAACACAGAATCATCAGGCGCATATCGAAGCGCACCTCGCTATTATTGCAACACCTGTGGCACAGGCTAACGCAGCTATAGTGATGACCTTGCAGGGTCATATTCAAGAACATCTTGGATTTATGGCTGAGCAGATGGCTCAAGAAGAAGTTACTTCAGGCCTAACTCAAGAACAAATGATGCAGTTGCAGGCCTCTCCAGAAGGCATGCAAGCATTGCAAGACGACATTGCTTCTCGTGCTGCTGAGCTTGTTGGAGAGCTAACAGAGCAATATGCACAGGCGGTGGCCCCACCACAACAGCAAGACCCTCTAGTGGCCATTCGCCAGCAGGAGCTTGCTTTACGCGGCGCTGACATACAGCGCAGAGCTAAAGAGGCTGAAGATAGAGCCCAGCTTGACCGCGAAAAGGAAATGAATGACCAGATGGAAGCTTCGGCCCGCATTAGCATTCAAAAAGAAGCTCTGGACGAAAAAACCAGAGTTGCAGAGGAGCGCATTCAAACTCAGCGCGATATTGCAGCGTTAAACAACATGTCAAAGGGGCAATAAATGTCAGCAAGTTCACTAAACCGCAAAGTTGCAGAGATAGAAAAAGCCAAGAAAGTGGAGCGTAGAAATGCCGCTATTAAAAGGTACGAGTCAGAAAACGATATCGTCAAACATATCGAAGTTGAGGAGCGAGGGGTACCCGCAGAGACAATCAGTAGCGATAGCCCTGAACCAATCAAAGCCGAAGCCCCAAAGGCAAAGCCCAAAAAAGCAGCCAAAAAAGCCAGTAGCGCTAAAAAAGGGTGGAGTAGTAAAAGGGTTCTCTCCGATAGCTAGGCCACAAAGATTTCAAGGTGTTTTCTAATGAGCGCGGAAGAAGTGGCCCGTAAAATGCTGGAATTACGCATCCTGCCACGATTTATGATGTTTTGCATGACAGGTGTTTACATTAGATGTATTGAATGGGCGTTGTCTCAGCCAGATTTATCTACACAGCAGAGTGCGTTGATAAGCGTAGTTACTGGTGCAATGACAGGTTCATTGGCAGTATGGCTAAATTCAGAGAAGTAAATGGCGGCAAAGCTAAGTGAGAACACTGAGGTAGCACTACCGTTACGCAACATTATTAGTATGGTTGCGGCGGCTAGTCTAGCAACGTGGGCTTACTTTGGTTTGATTGAAAGACTAAACACACTAGAAACTAACCAGACAATGATGCAGTCTGACTTGGAACAGAACACAGAGTTTCGCATCAAATGGCCTCGCGGCGAGATGGGTAGCTTGCCCGCAGATAGCGAACAGTTCATGCTGATAGAACACATCGCCACTGAGCTAGAGAAGTTGCAAACAGAGATTGAAGAAGGTCGCGCGCCGTATGACCAGCAGCAGAAACTTACATTAGAGTTTTACGAGAAGCGTATTAGTGGCCTAGAGGAAAATTTAGAGAAGTTGCGGAACGGTAGCCATGATTGAACTTACTTTTGTTTTATTGTTGGTTATAGGCGGTGAAAGGGCAGAATACACGCCGTACACTTCCTTGTCTGAATGCCTATCTACTAGACGTAAAATAGAAAGAAATATAGGGCGTTATCAAAACGACTTTAACAAGCGATGGACTTGTAAAGAGATGACGGTTAAAATGCAAGACGGGGCTATATTAGAAATAATTAAGTAGTTGGAGGGTTTGTTTGGAGTAGAAAATGGACCCAGCATCCGCCATAGCCATAGCAACAGCAAGCTTTTCCGCCCTTAAAAAGGGCTTTTCTATTTCCAAAGATGTCTACGCTATGGCTGGGGACATCGGCAAGTTTATGGACGCTATAGACTCCATAAAAAGCAATCACAAAGAACAAAAGAAAAAGTACGGCAGTGTTGGAGAGGAGGCTCTTCAGACATTTGTTGCCAATAGAAAAGCTCAAGACATGGAGAATGAGCTTAGAAACTTTCTGATTGCAACTTACGGTCTTAATGCCTGGCAGGACGTTCTCAAGATACAAGCTCAGATAAGAAAAGAAAGGTTAGCCATGCGAGAAGAGAGGCGGCGCCAAATAAAACAGGCTATAGAAATATCTTTCATAGCTCTTGTAGCCATAATAGGTTTACTTGCTGTATATTTATTTGCTATGTACTTAAAAGGGTAGGAGGTTCACATGCTACAAGCTTTGATAGGCCCAGCCACTGAAATAATTGGTAAATTTGTCGAGGACAAAGACCAAAAGAACAAGTTGGCGCATGAAATCGCCACTATGGCAGAAAAACATGCTCAAGAGCTGGCAAAAGGCCAAATGGCTATTAACGCTGAAGAGGCAAAACACCGAAACATCTTTGTAGCTGGCTGGAGGCCGTTTATTGGCTGGACCTGTGGCGTTGCATTATTCGCGCATTTTATTTTATTTCCGTCAGCCGATGTGATTGCCGCGTATCTTGGATATGATGCAGTTTCTTACCCTGCCTTTGATATGGACAGCTTAATGACTATATTATTAGGAATGTTAGGGCTAGGGGGTATGCGGTCTTTTGAAAAGTATAAAAAACTTACGAAGTAATCCGCGCCTGGAGGGGTCATGGACGTAATAGCACTTTCCGAACATTTGTTAAAGAACATCCGACAGCAGAAGGATGACTATGCAACTATGCTGTCGAATGGTGCGGTAGAGAATATGGAAAACTACCGCTTTATAGTGGGTCAAATACGCGGTCTGACTTATTGTGAAGATGAAATTAGGGCCGCGATGAAAGGTGTCATTGAAGATGGCTAAGAAACTATTCGTACCTGATAGGGTTACGGCAAATATGAAGTCTGACGCGCCGCAGACGCAAATCCCAAAGGCGGTAGAAAAAGCTCTTCCACAAGACGAAGAGAACAAAAACACACAGAACCCATCTGAAATGGACGGCTCTGCTTTAGAGAGGTTGCCACAGCCAGTGGGCTATCGACTTCTTGTAATCCCATATTACCCACCAGCAAAGACGAAGGGCGGAATCTACATTCCTGATGCAACTCGTGACAGAGAAGCATTTGCTACTGTTGCTGCGTATGTCGTTAAAGTGGGCCCAGACGCATACAAAGACAAGGATAAGTTTCCTTCAGGCGAGTGGTGTGGTGAAAAATCATGGGTACTTATGGGCAGATATGCTGGAAATAGGTTCAAAGTGGACGGTCTTGAGGTAAGGCTCATAAATGACGATAACATTATCGCCACTATACTTGACCCATCAGATATCTCATATGTATAAATATATTGGAGGCATATTATGAGTATTGAAGAAATGCAAGAAGCAGAAGAAACTCTAACATTTGATGTTGATGAATCGGATGATTTGTCCTCTGCAAAGTCAGAAGATAAACCCGAACAATTGTTAGATGTTTCTAATGACTCAGGGGCATCAGACGATGGCGCCTCTGATGATGATTTGGAAAACTACAGCGGTAATGTGCAGAAGCGCATTAACCAATTAACTGCAAAGCGAAAGCAGGCTATTGAAGAAGCGCAAGCCGCCTATCAATACGCTCAGCAAATGGCTCAAGAAAATGAGCATATTAAACAGCAGTTATCCCAGCAGCAGCAGGGTTATATTAACGAATATGGCACCCGTGTAGAATCTCAGCATGAACAGGCCAAAAGACTTCTAAAAGAAGCTCGTGATATTGGCGACATCGACAAAGAGATGGAGGCTCAGGACCTTCTTGCTCGCTTAGCTATTGAAAGAGAGCGTGTGCGGGTTCAAAAGACCCGTCAAGAGCAAGTTACAGAGCAGCCAGTTCAACAGGCACAGCAAGCGGCTCCACAGAGGGCGCAAGCTCAACCGTTGGACCAGAAGCTGGTTAGCTGGATGGAAAAGAATGATAGCTGGTTTAACAAGGATATGGTGATGACAAGTGGTGCAAAGGCCATTCACGATACTCTTGTTGGGGCCGAGGGCTTTGACCCAACCAGTGATGATTATTATGCGGAAATTGATAAGCGTATGCGTAAAGAGTTTCCTCACAAGTTTCAGTCGCAGCGGCAAAACGCCCAAGCTGTTGCGCCTGCGTCCTCTGGACGGTCTGTAAAATCAGGGCGGAAAAAGACGGTGGAATTATCCCCAGGACAAGTGGCTTTCGCCAAGAAGATGAATATTCCTCTTGAGCGGTATGCAAGAGAAGTCGCTAAACTAGACTCAAGGAGTTCATAATGGTAGACCGCACAAGCCGGGATTCGCAAACCCGTGAAAAAACAGCGAGAGTAGATGCTTGGCGCCCACCATCAACCCTTGAAGCACCAGAGGCCCCTGTGGGCTTTAAACACCGCTGGATTCGTGAGTCCGTAATGGAATACGATGACCGCAACAACGTCCATAAGCGCCGCCGTGAAGGTTGGGAGCTTGTACGGGCGGAAGATTACCCTGATTTTGATGCACCTGTCATTGATGAAGGAAAGAACGCTGGCGTAATCGGCGTAGGTGGTTTGGTTCTTGCCAGAATACCTGAAGAGATTGTGGAACAGCGTGATGCACATTACCGTAGTGTCACAGAAAATCAAATGGAAGCTGTAGATAGAGACTGGATGCGTGAGTCCAATGCGGCCATGCCCAAGCTAAATCCGCAGCGTTCAAGTCAAGTAACTTTTGGCTCAAGAGGCCAAAAATAAACTCGTAAGGAGAGTTCAAAATGGCAAATAAAGATGCTGCCTTTGGTCTGCGCCCAGCGCGGATGATGAACGGCTCAGCCTTTATGAACCAACAGAACCGCTATCGTATCGCTTCTGGCGCTACAACTGCAATTTTCCAAGGCGACCTAGTGGAAACACTGACTGCCGGAACAATTGGGGTTAAAGCCGCAGGCGAAACCGATGCTGCTCTGGGTGTGTTCAACGGCTGTCGTTACACTGACCCAACCACGAAAAAGGAAACTTTTTCAAACTTCTACCCTGGCTCAATTGCTGCTTCTGACATTGAAGCATTCGTAATTGACGCACCAGACGTAGTTTATGAAATCCAGGCTGACGCTGCAATGCCAGTAACAGACCTGTTCGGTAACTTTGACATTGTTGTTGGCACAGGCGACACAAATTCAGGGCTTTCACGCACTGAAATTGGTGTTTCAACTGGTGCGACCACTGCAACACTGCCTCTGAAAGCGATTGATATTTCGCAAGACCCAGAGAACAGTGACACTGGCTCAGCTAACACAAACGTCATGGTTGTTATCAATAATCATTTGCTGTCTGCTGGCACAGTTGGCTTGGCATAAGGGGACTAGATAATGGCTATTTCAAGAGCACAGCTAGTTAAAGAACTAGAGCCAGGCCTGAACGCCCTGTTCGGCATGGAATATGACCGCTATGACGCGGAACACGCTGAAATTTACGACACCGAATCATCAGACCGTGCGTTTGAAGAGGAA
>Ga0098046_1000460_pt1 | contig 14999 bp, 12 predicted proteins | sample 11BtaG_FD_77067 | JGI IMG/M metagenome (GOLD analysis project Ga0098046, IMG submission 77067) | Marine viral communities from the Subarctic Pacific Ocean - 11B_ETSP_OMZ_AT15265_CsCl metaG | ecosystem: Environmental > Aquatic > Marine > Oceanic | place: Pacific Ocean | collected 2015-01-16
AGCCGATTGATGGCTAAGTCCGTTGGTGGTGCTACCCGTGGTTTCCACCCCGATGTGGTCGTTTGCGACGATATTCTTTGGGGTACTACAGGTGGAGAACTACAGCGTGCCGCTGACTGGTTCTATGGTGTTCTTCTGCCTGTTCTGCACCACTCTTCTCGTTTGATGATGGTTGGTACACCGTTTTCGTACAACGATTTGTACGCAGAACTTGAACAAAAAGAAACATTCCGTGTCGAAACATACCCTGCTATTGATGGGGAAGGTAATGCGCTTTGGCCGGAGCGGTGGAATCTTGAGGCACTTGAGCAACGGCGTATGTCCATGCCCGCTATCCAATTCAGCCGTGAGTATTTGTGTGAACCTATTCACGATGTTGCGAGTATGTTCCCTGCTACAATTCTAAACGAGGCTCGCAATAATGAACTGGTATTGCTTGATAGGGCTGATACCGAATATGACGAAGAAGGTAATCCCGCTGGTGTGTTCGGACAGCACTTCATTGGATGGGACACAGCGATTGCTTCGGATAAGAACGCTGACTACACAGCCATGCTTGTACTTCGTACACCACCCGGTGAAAACATAAAGCAAATTGTCGGTATCGTTCACGAAAAAGGACTTGGTGGATTGGCACAGAAAAAACACATTCTCACTCTTAACAATCGCTTCCAGCCGGATTTGATTGAACTTGAAGGAAACAACTTCCAGCGAATGTTTGCCGCTGAACTTCAAGACATGCGAAACGATATTCCAATTCGTACCTTTATGACAACACGCCAGCGCAAAGAAAGTATGTTCATGTCTTTGCTTATGGCTTTTGAACAAGGACACATTCAATTGCCGTATGGTGATGAGCGAAGTCGTACATTCACTCACAAATTAGAAGAAGAATTGAACCGATTCGGTATGCAAAAGAATGGGCGACTTGAATCGGTCGGTACTCACGATGACTTGGCAATGGCACTTGCTTTAGCGAACTGGGGAACAAAGGAGTTCAAAGGTTCAGTGCAACTACTCGATGACATACTACCGGGACTCGATGAGTACATCGGTGGTATGCCACATCGAAATAAAGGAACTGGCGACGGATGGTTGGTTCCATGATTTTTCCGTTTGATGAATGGGGTTTTTAATATGAAAGAAGATAATAAAAAGAAAAAGAAAGGCATGGTTGTTGTAATTGCACTTGGTGGTAAGCCACCTAAGTCACCGGAAAAAACAGCAGACCCCGATGAAAAGAAAAAAATGGATGATGCTTGGCGATTTTTGAAAGCATCTTACACCGAAGAACAAGTGGCTGAAATGGAAAATATGTCACCCGAAGACAGATGGAATCGTAAAAATGAAATAACTATGGATAGGAACGATAAATGCACGGGTTGTAATAAAACACTTAATTTAGGCGACCTTGAATACGGTGCTTGTTTGGAATGTAAAACACCTACAAGCGGCAGGTGAATGATATGACTTGCGATTGTGGTCACTGTGTCGGAATGACAACAGCGTGGGATGCGCTGGAAAAGAAACTGTGTCCCGCTGGCAAAGCGGCGGCAAAGCGTAAGTTCAAAGTTTATCCATCAGCCTATGCCAATGGATGGGCTGTACAATACTGCAAAGGTAAGTTCAAAGGTAAAAAGAAGGGGGGAAAGAAATGATTTCCCAAATTGCGCTTGAAATGGCTTGGAATGTTATTAAAGCAAGGTCAACTTGCCCTATGGCGACAAGAGATTTAAAACTAAATACAAAAAATAGAAACACTGCCATTCAATCGGAACACATAAAATATGGTCCATTAAATTTAACAGATGAAAATTATTGGGTTGATGCGGCAAAACATTGGGACACTACCCCCGAAGTTGCTAAAAAATCAAATTGTAGTAATTGTATTGCTTTTGATATTAGCCCACGAATGAAAGAATGTATGCCATTAGAAGGTGATTTAGGCTACTGTTGGATGCATGATTTCAAGTGCCATAAGGATAGAACTTGTTATACTTGGGCCGCAGGTGGACCAATAGATGAAAATAAAACATCATTACAAAATCAAGAAAAAAGAGGTTAAAATATGACACGCTGTTCTTGTTGTCATGATGTACTTATTGTAAAGAACTTGAACCGTTGGTTCAAAGAAAAGTGGGTTGATGTTAGTCGTAAAAACAAAGACGGTAAGCACCCACCGTGTGGTCGTTCTAAAGCAAACAAATCAAGCAAAGGCTATCCAAAGTGTAGGCCAAGCGTCAAAGTAAGCAGTAAAACTCCAAAGACCAGTGGCTCTATGTCCGAAGGTCAAAAGAGAGCCGCTACCAAACGCAAGCGTGCAAAAAAGCAAGGCGTAGGCGGTAAACCAACAGTGGTGAAAGCAATGAAAAAAAATAAAGTAGCAGTAAGAAAAATGCAAAAGTTTGCAGGGCAAATGGAACAATGTCAGACATGTGGTAATATGTTTCCAAATTACCGTATGTTAAGTCAACATCAACAACAACAAGGCCACTGAAATAAAAAGGACTAAATGATAGGACAATGAGGTAGTCAATATGTGGGGTAGTGCAATTGTCGGTGATGAGTATGATACTCCACAAATAAACGGTAATGACTTTACCAAAAGTGTGTTTAACACATTAGCACAACATCCACATTTTTACAATAAACAAATCCCTGTAGTCAAGGAGTCGTCTTTGTTTATCAAAGAAGACATAAAATCATACGGTTTTCCAAAAAATGGCGATGGGTGGCTTGAGGCTACATACGGTAAAGATGCCGACTCAATTATTCGTATGTGTCGAAAAATGCGTCGAAACGACAAAAGTAATCGAGATATGATTGATGCTATTATTGATGATGTGAGAACTATAAAAGCAATGGAAGTTGAAGCAACAATCAATAGTTTGACTTGGAGCGATGGTTTACAAGACACAATCCGATATATGGGTTTAAATGACCGTTCACTAAAATCACTGCGAAAGTTTGGTGAGTCAAGAAGTACCGGTTTACAACAAGCATGTCAAATGTTTTTGAAGGCTACTTCTGTACTTTCAATGCTAAACGAACTTGATGATTGGGGTACTGATGAACAAGAAAATTGGGTTGACGCAATGCAAATGCGTAAAGATGCTCAAAAAATGTGGAGAAAAACCTTGCACCATATTGATTCTATTTCAAAAGACGATAAAACAACATTGGAATTTGCTTCAAGTCAATTAGAAAAAAGTGGTGAATTAAGTAGCCGTGAGATTGTGCGTCGGGGTGTTGGTGTCTTAAACAAGTCTATTACACCCAGTAAACTTGGTATGCTTATCAAAATGTATGGCGAAGAACTTGACATTTACCGCTCACCAACTCGTGGACAATTTCTAAAAATGGGCACCGATGGTTTGATTATCAAGGATATTTGGGCGTATGCGGCTGGTTTCCTTGATGCTGATGGTAGTATTTTTATTAGCGAAAGAGGTGAGCCAAGAGCAACATTTGTTGCTACAGGAGAAAGGGGTAAAGACCACTGTGAAAACTTACACAAAGCCCTCGGTTGTGGTCGCTTAGTTTTGAATCAAAAAATTCACAAAAACAGTAATCGGAGTCTTCACCGATTGGTTTTTCAATCAAAAGATGATTTACGACAATTACTCAAAGGAATCTTACCTCACTTGAAAATGAAATCATTACAAGCAAAGGCTGTTTTGACTTTTATTGATTCTAAAGATAAGATGAGAAAAAACGAATTACAAAAACTTGTCACTTTCAGTAATTGGAAAGATGATAAAAAGAAGGCCGACAACCTCTTGACTAAGTGGGGCTTGGATGCTGATACCATAGGTGGATATGCGGAGGGACTTTGATGGCAGATGACGATAGCAGAATAAGCCGATTTTTAGGTGCGCTTGGAAAACCATTCAAGCGTAAGCAATCTCCAACTCCAACCATGCCACTTTGGACAAGTGGTATTCAAGAACCAGTCATGGCACAAGGTATTACCATACCTGCGCTTTATGCAGTAAGTACCGAGTGTTTGATTCTAAGAACGGTTCTTTCAAAAATTCGACAAGAAATGTTCCGAAGAGGACACTACTTTGAAAAGCGTTTTCATAAAAAATGCACTGACTGTGGTGAAGAATACCAACACGAAGTTCAAGTTTGTAATGTTTGCGAGGGTCCGGTGCGTGACCCCGACCATGATGAAATTACCTATGTGAAGTGGTTGTTAAATCAAAACAACAGTATGGACCAAGCATTTATTCACATTCTTAATGAGGTTGAAAATGACCTAAACATTGTTGATGATGCATTCTTAATTTTGGTAAAGGAATACTACATTGACCCGGAATCAAAAGAAGTTGCATTTTTCCGTGTTAAAGAAATGATTCGGGGTGACCCTATCTTTATGCGTATCGTTGCTGATAAGCGTGGTGTCCGTGGTGGGCGATACAAGGTTTGCAGAATCCACAGGGACCAAGTAAAGACACACGCTGAAAGTGATACCTGTGAAGTATGCGGTAGTGATTTGCATGATGTACATTATGTCAATATGGCTGGTAGTGGTAAAACACAGTATTTCATCGAAGGTGAAGTTCTTCACTTGAGTAAATACAATCCATCTAAATTGTACGGTCGTTCACCAGTCAATACAATGTGGCGACAAGCGATGACGCTTACAGCAATGGACAATTACATGTACACTGCTTATCAAAAGCGAAGAATGCCAAAGGGTATTATTTCAGTCACAACTGATAACCTTGAGTCGATGAAATCATTTTGGAAGTCTGTTGATGAAAAAATGGAGCGTGACCCGCATTATATTCCAAAGGTCGGTATTGAAAGTCAAACTGGCCGTGGTGGTGTAAATTGGATTAAGTTCATGGACACGCTTGAAGAAATGCAGTACATTGCAGTTCGTGATGAAATTCGTAATCGTATCGCCGCTTACTTTGGTGTGTCGAGTGTATTTATGGTTGATAGCGGTAAGTCGGGTGGCTTGAGTAATGAGGGTATGCAAATCCTTGTCACAAATCGTGCTGTTGAATTTGGACAAAAAATTTACACTGATGTTTTATTCCCTAAAATGTTGAAGCAAATGGGAGTTCACGATTGGAAACTTACTCTTTATCCAAATGAAGAAGAAGATGAAATTACCCGACTACGCCGTGATGAGCAAGAACTCAATGTCGCACAGCGCATGACTCAACTTGGTTTTGTAGCCGATTTGGTTGATGGAGAGTCGAGTAGCGATATTCGGTTTGTGTATCGTAAACCTCCACCACAACCTGCCGCACCTCCGGGTGGCGCACCTCCGGGTGGCGCACCTCCGGGTGGAGGAATGCCACCACCTATGCCGGGTGGAGGAATGCCACCACCGGGTATGCCAATGGGTATGCCAATGGGTGGCGCACCAATGATGCGAGGTATGCCTCCGGGTATGCCAATGGGTGGTATGCCGATGCCGCCACCACAACCCGGCGGTCAAGGTATGGGAATCCGTAATAGAGGACCAGCCGCTCCACAACGCCGTACATCGGCTGGTAGTGGTTCTCCTATAACAAGTGTGCAACAAAGGGGTCCACAACCCTCTATTGGGCAACAAAATAGCAACGCTCTTTTGAATGCAAGAAACTTCAAAGGTGCATAAAGACTCTTAAAGAGCAACAACATGGGATAAGGTAGGGCTGAACATGGATTTAATCAAGATGGACCCAATGGCGAGAAAAATGGAACAACACCAAAAGGCATTTATTAGTGCCTTGACGACTGGTGATGCTAATTTAGCAAAGCAAGAATTGAACGAATTGCGTAAGGTAGCAGACTATCTTTCGGAAGATTTGTCTGCCGCTATCGCTAAGGCTGAAAGTGGCCTTACAGTTGGTCCCAATGATATTTACGCTGGTGGCGCACCTGTTATGAAGTTCGATAATCGACCTTCTTCGGCTCAATCTCTTCAAGGACAACGACTTGGTGGTACTGTTTCAAATGGAGTTCGACCATCAAATTATACTCGTGTCACCGGAACTTTTGGCCGACACTCTCAATGAGGTGATTTAAATGACTGAACAATCGGATGCGGAACGATTGATGGGTGTTTTGATTACAAAGATGGAAAGCATGGACAGCGACCTTGAATCACTCAAGCAAGAAAACATGCGCCTTCGTAAAATGATTACAAACCCTACAATAATGTTGAAAAAAATGGGCATGGTCAAAGCAACGACACCGTTTACTGAAAATGTCACTGGTGATGCTTTTCGTAATGACATGAATGATGATTCAATTATGAAAGGTGTAAACTCTTCTGTGCCGCAAACAAATGAAGAGTTCCACAATATGTCGTGGGAAGATATTCATGAAATGGCACAATCAGCAAAAGAAACCGAGGTGTAAGTATGAAGCCAAGATTTGAAGCAATTAGTTATGAAGTTAAGCAGATGCTTGAAAAAGCAGAAAAAATGAACAGTCGTTTAGAACTTCTTGAAAAAGGTAAGTGTGACTGTGGTAAAAAACCATGTGAATGTAAAGACTGTCCTAAGTGCGGTTCTAAAATGAACAAGATGTGTGGTTGCGGTGGAAAGATGGCTAAGGCTGAAAAGTGTCCATCGTGCGGTGGCAAAATGGAAAAAGGTGGTTGTATGAAGATGGAGTGCAATAAGATGGCAAAGGCCGCAATCGAAGACCCAAAGCCACTTCCAAAAGAAAAAATCACCGATGTAAACCCACATTTGGTCACTGAATCCGGTGGGCAAACTAAGACCTCTTATTATACTACAAATGGCAACACCATTGAATACGAAGATGGTAAACCAAAGCGAGCAAAGCACGACAAAAAAGTTGACTTAGGAAAACTTGGCGGTCGTATGAATCCACACGCCGGTACTGGTGCTGAAAGAGAAGATGCAGAAGGCGGAAGCGAGCGAAGATATTGATGTGGTCACATGGCTTACATCATGGTAATTAAGTCACCCAAAGCGGCAGTTCGTGAACAAGTTGAACAGGGTAAACCAATGTCTTGCCTAACTTGTGGGGGTAATCCACGAGAAGGTTGTAATTTACATCCCGGTATGGATATTTTTGCTTGCCCTAAATTTCAACCGCTACAATAAGGCGGTGAAAGCATGATAGCAGAAAATTTTAACATTGTAAAAGATGACTTTCTTTTGTCATTAGCCGATGGTAAGGATTTAGCCTTTAATGCCGCAGAATATATCATAGCGTGGGAGTCTTTAGAAAAAGCACCTACCGATGACACTCTTCGTACTTTGAAATACAGTGCTGAAATGATTGTCAAAGATGATGCACAACGAGAAAAAATAGCAAGTCAAGATATTGCTACGGTAAATACCCAAGCGGGGGTAGCAGAAGGACCGGGTATGCTTCTTGGTCGTCAAGAAATTTACAATGAACCTACAAACCATATTTGGAATAAAGGTCTGCGTGGTGCAAAAGACATAATGCATTCTCATGCTGTATGGCCTTCTTTTACCCCCGAACCCGGCTCACCCTACACAAAAATGCATTTTCCATTCCATTCTTCCATTCACCCTTTATTGCATACTAATTCCACAAGTGGTTATCCGGCTTTTGTTGAGAAGTTTAGAAGTCACATTTTCAACGGACACTCAAAAGAAGAAGCACGAATGGAAGGTTTACTACACGATGAACTTGAAAAGGTCAAAAGTCCACTTATCTTTGGTCACAACAACAAAACGCTATTAGGGCCAATCCGAGTAAATGGTAGCAATGTTTCTCATCAAAATGACTTGTATCAACGAGATTATCAACGATGGAAACGAAATAACATTGATGCTATCAAAATGAATGAGGCAAATCTTTCGGAGGGTCGTTCGGCAGAAGAAAATGAGAATCGCTTGCGAGTTGCTCATTTTGAAGCAAGAGCCAAGCAATGGGTAAGTGACGATTATGTTGTTGATGAAAATGGTGATGAACACCCATCGGCACTTGGTCATGAGGGGTACATGTATGGTCTTGAATGGCTAAACCCTGTTGAGCGTACAGCAGTTATGCGTCGAATACATGAAGAAGGTGGTCTTGATAAAAGCCCTCTTCTAAAATTACCCAACGGTGAAACAATACCTTCTGCTCGCATTGCTTGGAATAACTTAATTCGTCGTACACCGGAGTTAAATTGGGCTACACGAGGTGATGAGCAAAGAGGTGCTAATGCATATCATCGTATGGAAAGTATGGAAGATTATAGTCAAGGTGAAAACAGGTTTTTGCAAAATGCCTTTGGTGAAGCCGCTCATACATACCAACTGTTGGATGATAAAAAAGAAGCAACTGGTTCTATTGCTGATTATATCATTGAAGCGTTGCATGATGCTCATGGTATCGAAGAAGACCAAAACGGTGAGTGGGTAGGTAAACCATTCAGTTTCTTACCAAAGTTGAATCTTGACAAAAATGACATGGCGGAATCTTACCCCCTTGAAACAAAAGATGGAGTAAAAGGTCTATGGGCATCATCAAGAAACCATCGACCAAAAAAGAAAACTATCATGCAAGGTCCACATGAAGCATTTATGTCAATGGAAGATATTCTTTTCCTTGCCGGTTATGACCCTAAAACCCGTAAACCACTGTTAAAGCACCCTATTTACGGAAACATGGATGGTCCTATTATACCATTAGAAGACATAGAAAATATGGAAGAAGAAGCAAAATTAAGCGGTAATATCGCATCAAGAGGAAAGGAAATGAGGGAACACCTTTCTTTCCTTCAATCCCCACATGGCCCTCATCCCGATGAAGATGTACCCAAACACTGGCAACTTGGTGGTAATGGTAATTTCACCGTAGGACCGGCTAAATTTTGGAGTCAAGGTTTTGATGTAGGTGGTGGAGCAGGTATGACTCATTCTGCTTACAACGAAATAATTCACAGTTTATCGCCCGGAATGCAATTGACGCTCGATGAACTATTACCTGCTTCCATAGATGCTGATGAGCCTTTTAACCCCTTTACTGGTGAAGGTCAAAAGCCAGTACAAACTTCAAGCATAAAGGAAGACGATACTATGCCGGAGTTTTCTTCAATGTTTGAAACTATACCGCATACCAATGCGATAACAGGTTCAAAACAGTATGAACCATTAAATGTAAACCCGGAAAATATGTCATTAGGGTTGCATTTTGGTACTGGAAAAGCAAATCCTGTTGGTACTTGGAACCCAGTCACAAAAAAGTTTGATAAAGGCGATAAACGCACTTTGTTGGAAAACATATTTTCACCAGCCAATGTATTTACAAGAACATTAGCGGGTGAAAAACACAACTGGACTCTTCACAAAACAACGCTTTCACCTCAAACAGAATATGCAATAAGGAACATGAACAGTGCAGAAAGAAAGAAATTTAAAACACGGTATTTCCATCCATCCATTACATCTAACGCTATGAAAACTACTCATCCCGAACAAGCATATTCATCACATAGCGGTGATACGCCTATATTAGCAAAGAAAAGAAAACTACATTATCTCAAAACTATGCTCGGTCGAAGTAATTCACCCCATGCACCCAACAAAACTTCAATGGAACAACTCAAGGCATTAAAAGATGGAAAAATACCTGTCACTTATGGTGCTGACCATGACGATTTCATAGATTTTCAAGGAATGGGGCAAACACAACCATCGTTTGCACATACCAAGCGGTACATTAGAAACGCCGATGATGCCAAAAATATGAGGATTTTAACTGCATTAGCAAAATTGAACAACAATTCAGCAACCGAAGTTTTTAATCACCTTCATGGGGATATTGATGACGATGAAAATAACATAGAATTTCAACAACTTAAGGATGCTCTTGCTCAACAAGATGTAGCACTCAACACTGGCGACATTGAAGGTTTGCATAAATGGCTGACAAACCACCGTTATGAACTGGCACAAGAAAAGTTAGAGGCAAACAAAAAAGGAAGTTTGAGGGGTAAAAGTAAAATTAAAACTCAAGATAAAGAAGGTAATCTACTTCCATTTGATGCTCACACTATTCATAGAGCGTTATCAATCGGTGGTATGTACCCTTCTGTTCAAAGAGAAGAAGATATTCGTACAGAAATTGAACAACTTCAATCAACACTCTATGACCCTGCGGCACAAGGAGAGTTTAGTCCCGAAGGGGCAAAGCGCATTATGAATGAAATACAAGAACTCACAGTTGAACTTAATCAACTACAAGGTAAAGCCGCAAAGAAGGCACTTGGTAAAACCAATCCTGTTGAAGCAGATGCTAAAGTTTTCAATAACTTACTCAAAGCAAGCCGTGAGTCTGTATTTCAAGCCGCACAATTTTTACTACCCCGTGTATTGGAACATGACCCAAATCACTTTAGTGAAGAATTAGCAAGAACAGACCCTCAACAGTTCCTTGCAAATCACAATCGACTGATGTTTGAGGCTGAAAGAATGTTGGGTATAGTACCGCATGATGTACACGGTATCAAAACTCAAGCATACCGTTTTGGTAATACAACTGAAAAAGTACCCCAACGACAAAAGGGTGTACATCCAAAAATAACCGAACATCTACAAGGTGACGAAATTTTTACCGTTGATGGTACTATGAACACCGATGAAGTTTTAGAAGGTCTTGGTCTTACTCCAAAAACTACAGAACAAAGAAACCGCATGGCTTCACATGTTCAACGAATAATTGACGAATCTAACAATACAAACCAACCCTTGCATGTGAGTACCGTGGGCCAACTTATGGAAAGCGGTAAATTTGATGATGATTTCTTTTTGCATCATCTTGCTGGTGATGATGAATTTTTGCAAGATAGTGTAAATGAAGGCTTCCACATTGCAATGGAAAACTCTCAACCAAAACACGAAAAATGGAAGCAACACCCAATTCATAGCATTACAAGCAATGTTGTACGCACCGTAGCCGATGATTCGCTTATGACACCTGCTGGTTTATCGTTCTTTGATGCTGGCGGTAAGAAAATTGACATTCACAATCGCTTTGGTGTTGGTTCGGGGGAGAAAAAATACAAGACTCGTGCTTCAAAAAACCGACTTGATAGTATTGTCGCCTTGAATCAAAATCAAATTAACATTGATAACATAACACCTCAAGAAAAAACCACACTGTCTGTTGGTTTTAATGAAGAACCTGTACCTGTAGGTGGAATAAACCCCGATACCTATGGTATCATACCAACACACACCGGAGCCGGTGTAGTACATTCGGTGGCTAATCCTCAACAATCAACATTTGGAATTGATTTTTCAAGTGATGGTGAACCTATAGTTGGAACTTTTACTGAACCAAAGTTGTTTCAAAATACATGGCAAGATGCAATTACTGGTTTACATGGAAATGAAGTAGGTAGTCAAGTGCTTCAAGGTTTAGAAAGCATACCAGTACAAAATGCCACATCACCGGCTTTAGCAATGAATCCATTAACTTACGAAACAGCAGAAGACCGTATTGCTTTGGGTGAGATGGGAGAATATATTACTTCTCTTTTGAACCCGGATGTTCTTTTAACAAAGAGTAGTGATGCTGAATGGGTTCCACCTGTACGACCCATGCATCGTATCTTTGATTTAAGCGACCTTGAACACTTGAGAGGGTTCAGTGGTTCTTGGGTTGTGAGTAAATGGTACGATGGTAAGCGTGTTATTATCGTACAAAAGGACAATGAAATTACCACTTACGACGAGAATGGCCGTAAAGTAGGATTGAAAAAAGCCTTCAAAGAAAGCCTTGCAGAACTAAATGACAATAACTTTGTTATTGATGGTATTGTAGGTGAAGAAGATTTGAACATCATTGACATTATCAATTATGATGATACCAATGTGAGTGAAATGTTGATGCATGAACGCATGAAAGTGCTAAGAGGGCAGTTTGACAGCCATGAAAATGTCATTATTCCCGGCCCGCATGACACTAAAATGACTGATGAAGAAGGACTTGAAGATGCTGTTAAAATTTTACAGAATGAACATAAAGTTGTACTTCTGCGTGACAACAAATCCACATATATGAAAGGAGAGCGTCGTCATCCAAAGTGGTTATTACTGCGTAAAACTCGTGACTTCAATTTCATTATCCTTAACCGTAAGGGTAATGGTCCATTCTCATACCAACTTGGTGCTGGTCCAATTCTTGATGGTGAATCATTGGGCAACCGGGCTGTGACACATAAAAACAAATTTTACATGGATGTAGGAACAGCACACAATCAACAAAAGGCATTCAAAGTTGGCGATATTGTTCGAGCGACTATTACTGGTGTTTCTAAGAAGCGAAGAAAAAGTCGAGATGTGTACAATGTACAAGTGGGACAAATAGAAAGTGAAGGTGAAGGCGAAGGTGCGGCCAGCACAGAATCACTCGACTTACTCACAAAGTCATTTTCACCTATACTCATACCACACGATTTAGAATACCACAACAATACCATTCAAGTAATTTTGAAAAATATCGACACTGTGGTATATCAAGTTGAAAGGATTGGAGAAAGTTGGTATCTACACACACCTTCTTCCGCTTTGGGTGATTTGAGAAAGTCAAACTATTCAATCACATTAGCAGAAAGTCTTCATCCATATTGGCATACCATTGCTCCATTGATGATTGAAGGTCATCTTATGAAGTTGGAAATGGATGAAAAAGATGTACCGAGTCGTAAAAGACAAGATGAGCAATCGGCAGGGGTGTTGGATGAAAAAGACGACAATCGTTTGCTTAAACCTTCAACAAAGAAAGCACTTGAAGTAATCAGTAGGGCTTTAGACCAACTTGCTAAAGAAAAATTGACTTGGACTGGACCAAAAGGCTTAGGAATTGATATGGCTACACCTATAGAATCACCAAGCGGTCCTACAAAATTAACCGAAGAAAGCAACTTACCGGATTATGATGGCAAGAAAAGGCCGGATGAAGAGGAAATAAAACCCGATTCCGCAGAAAAAAAGAAAAAGCCAATAAAACACATTGAAATGAAGACCGATGAAGACGAGTCCATCGTTTATGACGATGAAAATGATACTCCAACTCTTTCAATGTAATAGTATCATTCTATATACCATGACAATGAATCGGAGGGTAATGTTGTCCCTTAAGCGACCTACCTCCGGCATTGCTCTCATCAAGGGCAGTTCCGATATGGTTATCGCTGGCTACGCATCAGTTGAACTGGTGGACAAGCAAGGCGACCTCATTACCCGTTCAGCACTAAAGGATGCTTTTGGCGGATTCATGAAGAGTGACAAGTTCCGCAATGTACAACTTGCTCACTCTAACATTCAAGTGGGAGAAGTTATTGACTCCTATGTTGACTCAAACGGAAGGATGTGGAAATCCGAAGTTGATGATACTGGTATGTTTGTGGTTGTTTCACTTCGCAACGACATTGAAAAGGCTCGTGAAGTGGCCGCAGAAATCCGTAAGGGTAATCTGCAAGGATTTTCCATTGGAGGACAAGCATTCAAGAGAGTGCGAAAGTCCGATGGAGAACACGGAGATTACCAAGAAATTAGTAAGATGGAACTACATGAGATTACGATTTGTGAAAAAGGAATTAACCCCGAAGCACAATTTCGTATTCTAAAGGAGGACACCAACATGACCACAGAAAATGACTTAAACAATGTTATGAACAGACTTGAAGCACGACTTGACGCAATGGAAAAAGGCGAAATGCCTCCCGGCCTCAAAGAACACATGAACGACAAAAAGGATGATTCCGAACCCAAAGAGGAAAAGAAAGAATCCAAAAACCCATTCGCTGACAAAGACGAAGACAAAAAGGATGATGAAGATATGAAAGATGATAAGATGTACGCAAAGAGTGAATACAGCGATGTAATCACCGCTGAATACCTAAACTGGATGGAAGACACCCTCAAATCTGCTGGTGTTGACACTATGCAAGCACGAACACATTTCGACAACTTGGAGAAGGCACAACTTGGTGGCTTCGACAACCCCGACGCTGTTGACGGTGCTGACTACTTCGGTGGTCAAGTCCGTGGCCGAGGACAAGAGAACGGAAGCCCATCAACTGGTGCAATCAACGCTATCACCTCAACCGGTGGTAAGACCCCATCCGGCGCACTCGGACCTGTTTCGATGAGCAAGGGCTACCTTAACCACAACAATGTTTCTTCAAGTGATATTGAAGCCGCATACGAAGTGTACAAAGCCGCCGCATTGGAACAAGGATTCCGTGGCGACCTTGAATCTCAATTTGCTGACCGATTGAACAATGAAATGGCAATCGCAAAGCATGAGGCTGAAAAAGCCGAGTTCGATGCTCGTGCCCCAATCAATGAAGTGATGAAGTCCATCAACGCTCTAAGTGAGCGAATTGATAACATCGCCATTTCCGGCACATCAATTCAAAAGTCGGCTTCTACAACGAATGTCGAAGTCCCATCCACACAAGACTTGGGCAACATGTCTTGGGATGAAGTACACAATCTCGCCGCTTCGGTCACACGAGGGGCTTGAAAAACAAAAAAATAATGGAGATGAAAAATATGGCAAGAGATTATATCCGAAGCGTGACTGACATGGAACGATACTACTACGGCGCAGGGAACGCAATGGGCTATTCCTACTCCGGTAGTGAGTTGCTCAAGGCTGACAGCCCTATGCTGTCCTCAACTGCTGGTACTTACCAAGCGATTTATGGTCGCAAAGTTTGGTCCCAATTGAACCAAGAGTTCAACGCATTTTCAATCCTACCAAAGCGACCGTGGGAACGCAGTGGATGGCGAGTCATCACTGCACGACCTTCGTTCACTGTTGGCGGCGGTGTTGCAGAAAACGCAACCCTACCGGACACAACCAAGCCTATCTTCCAACACATTGCCGCAAAGCCGAAGACTGTGGTTCACACCTTCGACATGAGCGAAACTGCAATGTTCCTTGCTGACAAGGATGACGGACTGGGCGACATTCGCTCAATCCTCAAGGAAGAAATGGGTAAGCACCACGCCGAGCATATCAACAAGATGCTTCTTGTTGACAAG
>Ga0098046_1000463_pt1 | contig 14971 bp, 17 predicted proteins | sample 11BtaG_FD_77067 | JGI IMG/M metagenome (GOLD analysis project Ga0098046, IMG submission 77067) | Marine viral communities from the Subarctic Pacific Ocean - 11B_ETSP_OMZ_AT15265_CsCl metaG | ecosystem: Environmental > Aquatic > Marine > Oceanic | place: Pacific Ocean | collected 2015-01-16
GCACAGATGTATGTGGATACCATTGTTAAACATGCTGGTGAACTAACAGATTGGTTAGACTATGGAGCAGGCAGTGGCGGACTAAGCAATGCTATCAACAGTCGATACCCTAACAAATATAACATAACAGAATATGAACCCAGTAGAACTGACTCTCATAGTGTGCCTATGCCTTATGTGGCATGCATCGATGTATTAGAACACATAGAACCAGAATTGTTAGACAATGTGTTGCGTGACTTGTTGCGAGTAACACAGGTGCGTGGATACTACACTATAAGTTGTAGATTAGCCGCAAAGATATTGAGAGATGGTAGAAACGCACATTTAATTGTGCAACCTTGGCGTTGGTGGCAAACACAACTAAAACAGTATTTCAACATAGTAGAACACATGTATGAACCAGGTGATCAAAACTATAGAGTTGTTGTAGAGCCCAAAGAACCGCAAGACATCACATGGGATGACTTAGATGACTAAACAATGGCACGGTGGTAAAGGATCTGCGCCACGCAAAAATTCAGATCAAAAGACTTATGCTGAAAATTGGGACACAATATTTGGTAAAAAGAATCAAAAGATCAAACAAAAACAATTAACAGAACTAAACTGGGATGGAGATGAAGATGAAAGCAATACACAAATACAAGAACGCCGCTAAAAGAGGTGACAAAGAAGCATTACGCAGAATATCACAAAGTTTTGGCTACAAAAACAGCATACATGACAATCCTAAGATGATTGCACTGCTAAAAAGAGCAGGTATTGAACTGGAAACAGTGGAACCAATCACCAAAGAGTATCATGCAGACACCAAAACGCTGTCACTTTAACAAGTAATTGATTAAAAATACACATAATTCGATAAATATAATGGCTAGCATACATAAACAATATATTGGAGCATAATTTGGCTAATTTATCCTATTACGACTTTCTTTCAGGGTCGCACGAATTATACAATCGTTATTATGAAGACTGGGAGTTAGCCCTCAGAAGTTATTATGGTGGGGTTGAGTATCGCAGAGGTAGATATCTCAAAGCATACGACATTGACACTACCACTCCTTCAGAAACAATACAAACTTACGCTGTTGACGACAACGGTGTGAGAACAGGTGCATACAGCACACAATCAGTTCACAGTAAATCAGCATCAGAAAGCGGAGGCGACGGCCTACTAGATAACTTCTATGAAGAAAAGTTACGCAATGTGCCAGTGTTTCCATACACTAGACTGTATGTGAGCGAATACAATTCAATATTATTCCGATCACCTCCTCAACGCATAGTGCCAGAAGACAATGAACTAGATCAGTTCTTGATTGACTGTGATGGCCAAGGCAACAGTGCAAACGAGTTTTGGAGTAATGTAGACACATTCACAACAGTGTGCGGCGTGGTTTGGATTAGTTGTATCAAACCAGTTGACTCACCTTATGCATTATGGGAAATGCACAAACCCACAGATGTTACCAATTGGAACTATCGCTACAACAGCAGTGGCGAATTAGAACTAGACAAGATATGTATTAGAATTAGTTCAAACCCAGGTGTTGACATTTATAGACACATAACCGCTGAAACAATTGACACAGTGTTTATGGTCACAGACGAGAATTTTGAAGTAGATATTCCGGAAGATGCGGAATATTTTGAAGATGAAATGGATTATTACAGAATTAGTCAGCCAAATGAGTTAGGCTACATTCCAGTAAGACCTGTGTATCAAAGCAGTAAAATATACAACGGTGTGGGACACACACCAGTCTTTGATATTGCACAAATTCAACGCAGTATATACGGCGATATGGGGGAAATTTATAGCGCCGTCAGTTATGGCAGTCACCCAGTGAATGTGGTTGATAGCAATACTGCAGATTTGAATGATGGTGCATTAAATGCGGAACCTGGCAGTATTGTTAGAGTTGAACCAAGTTTAAACGGGCAGACCCCTTCATATGTTTACGAATTTGTTGCTCCTCCCATGGACAGCATCACAGAACTTCGTGAACTAATAGATCAAAAGATCGAAAAAATGAACGCTGTGGCAATGATAAGATCAGATGAACTTATCAAAGCATCTAGATCAGGTGCACAACTAGAGCAATACGATAGCAAATTAGAAGCACTAATCCGCAAGAAAGCAACTGCATTGGAGAATGCTGAATACCATATGTGGAAGATATGGTTTGATTGGTTAAACAAACCAATACCAGAAGACTTCAGCATCAGTTACAATAGACAGTATAGCAGTAAAGGATTAGAGCAAGAGATATCAGAATTACAGCAGTTAATGAGTCTGTATGATGATTACAAAGGAAGATTCCACAAGGATGTGACTCCACAGGAATACAGCACTGAGGCAGAAGCCAGAAGTGTAGCACAAAGTTTAGGCGGTGACGGATTTCATAGTCATACCAAAGAAGATGGAACAGTCATATACATGCCATTTGCAACTCATATAGAGTATGAGCAGGCAGTAGGATCAGAAGATCCACAACAAGAAGAATTTAAAGAAGAGATTAATGAAAAACTACAAGCGAGGTTGATGCAATTGATATCAAGTTCCAGTAGTAATAACAGTTTATAGGTAGGGAATAACACTGGTAGGTGTATAAACCCAGAAGAATAACAATTGCGTTTACTTCTACGATTAACAGGAGAGAAAAATGGATACTGCATCCGAGAATACAGAAGTGCAAACTGAACAAACTGCACCAGTAACAGATACTGAAAATGTCACACCGACAAAATCTGAAACAACAGAACCTAAACTAGAAATGAAGGATTCTAAAATGTTTGTAAACGGGAATAGAGTTTACAGCAGAGACGATACTTCAAAGATTGCGGCTAACGCAAAGAACGAGGCAGTTAATGGCTTGTTAAGAGAGTTAGATGTAGACAGTTTAGATCAAGTTAAAGATGTTATCTCAACACTGAAGTCGCATAATGCGGAAGAGGGAGAAAACAGTTTAGATGTGAGAGCACTCAAGCAAACAGTTGCAAAGCGTGAAGCCACATTAGAAGAACTAACTGCTCAGGTAGGAAGTTTGAAACAAGAACTGTTACTCAAAGATCACATCGGTAATTTGAACACGGCTATGCCAGGTAGTTGGACGCCAGATCAAAGATCAGCAGTGCTGGATTTGATGAAGGCAAGAGATATGTTTGCTGTAGAAGGCGACCAATTCCAATTACGCAACGGTGAGGAATATCTCACAGTTGATGGAGAGAAACCAGATTACGCATCAGCAGTTGATGTCGTAGCAAAAAGTTTGGGACTCAATACCGGTAAGCGTGGAGTAGATGTTGTTAAAGTTGATGGTTCAGAAAGTGTTGATAACAGAACAGTTAAACCACTAGATGAAGCAAGACTTAAAACAGATGCTGAATATAGAGCGGCATATATGAACTTGAGACAGTATTCAAATGCTAGTCGATCGGACATAAGCCACAATATGGTCAGTAAACAATTAGATAATATGCGAAAGCAAAGACAAGGTTAACTTGTCGATTTGTCAAACTATAAAGGAGAAACCCAATGACAACTAAAGTAACGGTTCAAGAACTTTACAGTGACATCATAGCAGACCTACAACCATTCTACGATGATGCAGTATTGTTACCGAATCCACAATTAATCCAGACACAATTTAATATTTCTGGAACAAGCGGGAACCAAATTAATGTTCCTTTAACAAACGGCCCAGCAACTGACGCTGGCACAGTCGGCGAAGGTAATAGTATCTTAGGAGGCGGAACAAATGCATCTGACTTTGAACCAACATCAGCAAACATCTCAATGGTGAAGCGTGGCGTTGGAACGAATGTAACTGAAGAAGCACTAGAAGATGGTGGTTTAGCAACAGTTCGTCAAGCAGTATTAACAAGACTAAGCCAAGGTTTAGCAGCAGCAACTGATGACGCTGGATTCTCAGCAATGAAATCAGGCTTCAGTGCAACTAACTACGGTGTAACAGGTGCTAACAGTGACTTTACAACTAACTTTGTATTCTCACCAGAAGCAATGGCATACGGTGCAAAGCGTGAGCCAAGTGTAACTATGTTTTATGATAACGATTTAGATCTTCACCAGTTCAGAGGAACTGTTCGTAACGGCTTTGTTGCTTTACGCTCAGGCTTCGGTGCTCGTGTAATATCAGAGAAAGTAATCGGCGCTCAATCAGCAGCAAACTTAACTAACATTGCTAAAGCAGTTGCAGCATTAAGAAGCAACAACGCTCCTACAATGCTAAGTGGTATGTATGCAGCGATTATTGATAGTTCGTTAGAATACTCAATTGCTAGCCAGTTGAACTCTGTAACACAAGCGGCTATTGGTGACTTATCAGTAGTAGGTAACCGTGCTATCTTAACCGGTCTTATCGGTCAAGCAGCAGGTTGTGAATTCTACAGAAGTAACTCACTTCCAGACGCATCTTAAGTCAATTATATAATAGAGGAGAGGTAAAATGAGTTTTGTCACAGATGGTGCAGGAAACACAATTAGTTTCGCAGAATACACAGATGTAGTGCAAAAAGATCAACGCTTGTTAGAAGCAAATGAGTTACGCATACCTGCAGAGTCAGGCTTTGCAGATGTAACAGAGTTTGTGGAAGACATGCTTGAGAAAAGCACTAATCGTATACTGTTAAAAATTAAAGCATCAACATGGTGGCAGGCTTATAATAATTATGTTGGCAACAACATAGTTAACCTTAGCAGTTTGCCTAATGTAAACCCAAGTCTTATAGACCCAGGCAATAAGTTAGGCAGGCAGCAACAATTCACTGATATGTGTGTTTATTACACATTCAAGGAATATTTGTTACCGCTGATAGCACAATTCGAAAACGAAGGATCAGATGTAGTAAAGATAGAATATTACGACAAGAAGTTTAACGACTTGTATAATGAACTACTTGCTATGGCTGACTGGTATGATTTCGATAACAGCGGAACTGTTGACGCTGACGAGAAGGCATATAGTTATGTGCAACATCGTCGCACAAGGCGTCCTAGAAGCATTGCGAGAGTTAGGTAATGAGCATTAGGGATGAACTGTTAACTCAGTTGAACACCAATCTATCAGCACACACGGCATATTCTGTTAGTTCAGAGTTACCGTTTGACAGTGCTGGTCTTCCTCTTTACGAGAAGAACATGAAGACACTTTATGTAGATGAGGATCAACAAGAAGTTAGCATACACATTCCAGTTCTCAGTGCTGACAAAATAATGCAAACAGAAACCACAGTAAATGCTTACTTGGTAACAGATGCTAAGAACCAACCTTCAGACATTGAAACTGTGATCGCCAATGTGTTAATTGCTAGAACAGCAATCAGCAATGTAATTGATGTGAACAGTGATGTCGAAACAGAAATTGATGACGACAGAATAATTTATACTTTCGAGTATAATTTTTTAAAATTATAAAACAATAGGAGAAATATAATGGCTTATATTAATACAGCAGCCGGAAATGAAGCAGTGCTAGAGATCTTTAATGTCTCAGGTGACGCAGATACTTTCGACGAAGTTACGGCTAATGTTTTGACTGTTCCTTTTATGCAAGATATTACAATTAACAACTCAACAGGAACATTTAGATTTAAAACTCTAGATTCTGGTTCTGAAAGTGTTGTTACTACACCAGCAACTAACCAGTTGTCATTGAATGCTATCGTTGACGATACTTCATTCTTTGGTAACGCGGCAGGTGCAGGCGATATCGTAACTAACGGAATTGTTAACACTAGTGCTAATAAGACTAAAATTGGTTTTAGAGCATACTTTAATGGAACTGACGCAACAAGTAGATACATGCAAGGCGTAGGTTATATTGCTGGTTTAGCACCAACAGTAAATCCTGATTCACCTTTATGGATCACACCAGTCACAGTTGAAGTAGATCAAGACTACACAATAGATACTGTTTAATAAACAGTGACTATGCAGAGTAGTGGGGGCAACCCCACTACTTTCTTTTAGGAGAAAACAATGATTAAACAATCAACAAAAGACCGTTTCGAGAAATGGAGTGAGACTCACAAAATGAGTGAAAACTTTATTTGGGAAGGCAAAAAGATTAAAGGATCTGAATTCCTCAAATTGCTATCAGGTGGTGCTCCTAAAGCACAACCCAAACCAGCACCTATTGTGGAAGAGCAGGTAAATATAGATATAGATATACAGGAAGAAGAACATGCAGATATGGGAAAATCATTCGACGGAAGAGATTCTGAAGAGTATTGAACAAGAATTAGCAAAAGCACAAAATGAATTAAAATGTGCAAATGCAGATATGACAAAGGCGGCAAACAGACTGAGTTTCACAATCTCAGGCTTACACTCGCTTAAAAAAAGACATTTAAATAAAGATATGGAGAAATAAATGAAGATCACAGAACTAACAGCAAAACCCCAACTAACCAAAATTATTCTAGACGATGAAGAATTAGTCACCAAGTATGGTGAAGAAATCGAGTTTTGGGTATGGGATCGTCAACCACTAGAAAAGTATGTTGCTATGGCACAGAATGGTGGAGACACAGGCGTGGTAATGAACCTAGCCAAAGAAATGATTCTAGATGAAAAAGGCAATCTTGTTATGGAAGGAGAGAATACTCTTCCAAGTGATATTGCTATGAGAGCATTAACAAAGGTCATTGAGACCCTGGGAAAGTAAGCAGCACCGGCGTTGACGAAAACGATCCAGGTCTTGTAATGAGTCTCACTGTTGATGCAATGGCACAACGATATGGGAAGTTACCCACAGAAGTATTGCGAGATGCTTCAACAGTAGACTTGATAGTGTTTGATGTAGCAGTTAGTTACAAGAACCATCAAGAGAAGAAATCAAAAGGTGTGGTAGACACCCAAGATTATAGTCAAGAAGACTTAGCAGCAAGAATGGATCGTGTGAGAAACAAATGAGAGTAGATACAAAACAGTTCGACAAACTAACTAAACAGTTAGATAAGTTAGCACCAGAGAGTGTTAAAAAGGCTGGCGCATACTTCAAGCGTATCACTCCAAAGGACACTGGAAATGCTAGAAACAATACCAAAACCAAAGGCACAACCATAGAAGCAAATTATGGTTATGCGGGTAGATTGGATGAAGGTTGGAGTAGACAAGCACCAGACGGAATGAGTGATCCCACTATAGCACAATTGACTAAAATAATCAATCAGCAGGTAGGGAAACTATAATGGCCAAGAATATAAAAGTATTTTTAGAACTAGACACTTCAAAGTTTGATAAGAACTTAGCCAAGAGCGAAAACAGTGTAAAAGGCATGAAGAAAAGTGCCGATGGCTTAGGTGTAGGACTAAAAGCAATGGCCGCTGTTGGTGCAACAGCATTTGCATTCAAAGGCATTGTGCAAACAACAGCACGATTCGAAGACTTAAGAACAACTCTCACATCAGTTACAGGCTCAGTCAAGGGCGGTGCAGATGCATTCAAAGATATATCAAAGTTTGCTACCACAACTCAGTTTGGTGTTGAAGAATTAACCAACACATATATAAAATTAAAAACAGCAGGTATTGAACCAACACAGGCACTGTTAACCACATTCACTGACACTGCGGCTGTTACCACAGACCAGTTAGGTTCATTAGAAGCAATCACAGATCTGTTTAGTAGAACAGTGTCAGGTGGTTTAGGTTTAGAAGAACTTAACAGGCTAGCAGACCGTGGTGTGCCTGTATTCAGAATACTAGAAGAACAATTAGGACTCACAAGATTAGAAGTTGCTGAGTTCGGTAAGACAGCAGATGGTGCTAAGAAGATCACTGATGCACTCACAAAAGGTCTCAACAAAGAATTTGGTGGTGCAACACAAGATAGGTTAAAGAACTTATCTGTTGCAATGAGTAACTTTGGCATTGCCGCTACAAATGCACAAGACACATTTGGACAAGGCTTTGCTCCAGCACTAAATCAAATAACAACTCAATTAACAGACTTTATCACTGCCAATGAAGATGCAGTAGTAGCACTAGGCGAACTTGTAGGCGATGGCTTACAGTTTGTGGTAGACAACATTGAACCACTTGCAACAGGCTTAGGCGTGTTGATTGCCGCTTGGGGTGCATACAAAATAGCAGTAGTAGCCGCAACAGTAGCAAGTAGTTTCAACCCTGTTATAGCCGCTGTTGTGGCACTAGCCGCCGCAGTAGCACTCATAATTGCACACTGGGACGATGTTAAGTTTGCAGGGCGAGAAGCAATTAGATTAGTTAGACTTGGTGTTGTCCAATTAACAATGTCATTGCTAGATGGATTAGGTGGTGCTATATTCGCTGTCACAGAAGCATTTAGTGACTTTAAGAAAACAGCAGTTGCAGTAGGTGCAGGTATTGCGGCCGCACTAAAAGATCCATTTAACGCCACAGAAGCATTCCAAGAAGCATTCAATAACACAATGCAGGACATGGACGATGCTACTAGCGGAACTGTTAGACCATTTACTGCAACATTAGACAAATTAGCATTAGCAGAAGCAGAATTAAGTGTTGTAACAGCAAGAACAAGCACTGAAATACAAAATCAAGCAGATGCAACAGACGATCTAAACAAAAAAACAGACAAAGCCACTGATAATATTGATGAAAATCTAGATGCAACCGAAGATCTCAACAAAGCAATTGATGATTACATCAAAAACTTAAAAGATAGTGGTATTGAATTAGAAAAAACATCAAAAGAAAGGGCTTTAGACAAGAAAATACTTGAAGAACAAGAAAAAGCCGCTAAAGCAGCAGGTGTAACACTTGCAAAACTCAGTAAAGAACAATTAGATGCCATTGAAGCACTGGTAAGAAAAAGAGAAGAAGAGAAAGATGCCGCACAGGCAGCCGCTGATGCAATTATTGAAGCAGAAAAGAAAAAACAAGATGAAATAAAAAGAACATTAGATGCTGCAAATGAATATTATCTAGAAGCAGTAGCAGGCGCTGACAGTTATAGACAACAACTAGAAATGGAAGGTGAGCAAATAAGAGCACTCACTGGTTTATATGGTGTTGAAAGAGCAGTTGCAGAAGAATTATATGATTTCAATAAAATGGCTGCCAATGACATTGCTAAACTACAAGCCGCAGAAGCAGACTTAAGAGCAAATAATGCTCAGGCAGAAGCGGATCAAGTAGCCAAGAAGATAGAAGATCTAAGAGCCGCACACGAAATAGAAAGAGCAGCCATTGAAGAAGTTGCTAGAGCAAACGCAGAGTATCAAAGAAGTTTTGCATTTGGTTGGCGTGAGGCTTTTGCAGAGTTCAGTGATGAAGCAACAAACAATGCCAAGTTAGGTGCTGATGTGTTTAACACTTTTGCAACTGGCATGAGTGATGCACTGTATGACTTTGCAATGACAGGTAAATTAAGTTTTAGTGATCTCATAGACAACATGAAATCAGTTATTGCTAGATTCTTAGCAGATAGAATTACACAAAAGTTCTTAGAGTTTTTAGATGAAGCAGTGTTTGGTAACAGCACAGCATCAAGTGGTGGCGGCACAATGGGCAGAGTATCCTCAGGCGGAGGAGGCGGTGGTGGTGGTTCATCATCCGGCGGTGGTGGTGGCGGAAGCGTCATTGGCTCAGTTGTAGGTGCAGTTGTAGACAAAGGTAAAGACTTAGTTAAAAGTTTATTTGGCTTTGCTGATGGTGGTTACATACCAGGAAACAAAATGTCAGTGGTAGGTGAGAATGGACCAGAACTGTTTATGCCAAGTCAATCAGGAAGTATCATTCCTAACTTTGCTGGTGGTGGACAAGGTGGCGGTGGTGTTACCAATGTCACATACAACATCAATGCAACAGATGCACAAAGTTTCAAACAGTTAGTTGCCAGAGACCCAGAATTTATTTACAATGTTAGCCAAGCAGGTGCTAGACGAGTGCCAAGATAAGGATATACAGATATGAGTTTACAAAATATTATAGACAGATCAGAAACAATAAACATAGCCAGAAACAAATTGGCAGGTAGCACTGTGAGTAGATCAGGTAGACTGAGAACAAATGTTATTGCATCAGCACAACCATTTAAGTTTACTGTTAAGTATGCACCTATGCAAAAATATCAAGATGCAAGAGCATTGCTAGAACAAATCAACAGATTAGACAAAGTGTTTGCAGAAGTCATAGACATTGGTGCAACCAATAGTGGACTAAGTTGGATCACAGAATATCAAGGTGATCTAAGTCAAGCAAATTTAGACTTATTAACTGTAGATGATTTTGCAGGCACAATACTGTTCTTAGACACAGCATCATTAACAGGAACATCTCCCACAGATTATTTGTTCAAGCAAGGTGACTACATACAGTTCTCAAATGGTTACAAATATCCTTACACCGTCACAGAAGATGTGCAAGTAGGTGTTGTAGGCACAGGCACAGTAGCATTAGTGCCACTAAGCAGAGGTATTATAGCACAAAACGGTTACACTATTGCAAATGCTAACATAGTTGCAGGCACAGATGTTAGATGGCAAGTTAAAATGTTAGAGAAGCCAAACTTTACACTACAACCAGCAAGATTCCTTGAGTTTGATTCAGAGTTTGAACTTATGGAAGTTATTGAGGACTAAAAATGCCTGTAGGAATCCCAAGTCAGACAGCCCAAACTCTCACAACTAGCGGTGCAATTGCTAAGTTTTCCACAGACATTGCTGTTGTTAGTGTAGGCACAACCAAAGTAGGACAAACTGTATACTACGACAACAATATACTGGGCACAGTGTTTGCTGTAGACAGTGGTAACAGCACTATCTCAATGGACGCATCAATTACTACTGCTATACCAAGTGGTGGTAAGTTACAGGTTAGTAGTTCAGACTTTACCACAGTTAGTTTATTGCGTTTCAACATAGGCGATACCAATTATTTTTTAAGTGATGCATACACTGCAATCACAGTAGTAGGTGATGAATACACTGCATTAGGTGACTTCTTAAACATGAGTGAATTTGTAGAAGATTACAAAACCACAGAAGGCACTGTTAGCATAGAGATATCAGGCATACCAGCAACCACAGACTTTATTGATATCATACAAAATCAACCATTCAAAGGTGCCAGCATAACCATATGGAAAGCATTCTTTACATCAAGCAGTTTGAGAAATGTAGAAGAATACTATCGTCGTTTTGAAGGTGTTATAAGCAATTACAACATAGAAGAAAACACTGACTTACTCAAAGGCGAAAGCACTAACACTCTTATACTAACTGCCACAAGTTTATACACAGGCTTAGGTAGAATGCTAGGCGGACAAAAAACAAATGCCGCAGATAGGCAAAGATATTATACACCAGATACTACATTTGATAATGTGGTAACACTTAGCAGCATACCGGAGTTTGGCTAATGGCAGATTTAAATAAATTATTTTCAAGCATATTAGCAGGCTCAGAAGAGTCAACAAGAGGATTGGCAGGCAGTGCATTAGCAAGTGGAGCACCTGTTGATGTAGGCACCAGTATGTTGCCTGTTACCAGAGAAATAACAATTAGTGGTGGTGATGATTATACAAGCACAGGTGCAAACCAACCAGAAAGAGCACAGGTCAATCCTTCAACCACAAACAGAGTGCCACGCATATACGGTAATGTTGTAACAGGTGGTGTTGTAGTAGATGCACAAAAAACAAATGCCAACACTGTTTTTGTTACCTATGCATTGAGTGTTACTGATCCAACAGGCTTTGACCAAGTTATAAATGATTATGATTCAGAAGACTTAGGTCCACCATGGGGCATATACGAAATATATCGTAACAGACAAACATGTGAAATGCAGGCCAATGTGTTTACAATGGGCAATGCTGAACCATATGGTGGTAGTGCTACCACAGTGCAAGTGTTATCAGACATAGCAGACCCGTCAACAAATGTAGACATCAGTAGTGCAAATGTTATCAATGTTTGGGCATGGCAACATATTGGAAATGCAGACAATCAAATATTTCCATACTATCCACCAGGTAGTAGTTATAGACGAGCAATAACTCAAGTTATTCCAAACAGAACAAGCAGTTACACAGGCGCTGGACTAGTCACTGTTGTAGTTGAAGTAGACAAGTATGATGCTGCTGATATCAGAGACTTTGGCACATTTAGATTCAAAGTAGGCACCAGAGGTTACACAAAAAAACAAGCAAATGCAGTAACAATCAGTAATCAATTGACTAACCCAGCAATAGCACTAGAAGATTATGTGAGTAAATTGGGTTATGGTGAATTTGTTTTAGCAGATGGTTTAATAGACACTGATAATTTTGCAACATGGAAAGCATTTTGTGATGAAACATACTATTATGCAGTTGACACAGGTGACACAGATGTGTTAGGCGGCACATTTTATGGCACTTATGGTGCATATGACATATATTCAGCACCTCGTTGGCAAATAAATGGATTTATCAACACTCAAAACCAATTAAAGAAAGGCATTGACAACATCTGTGAAGCAGGACAAGGCAGTTTCACTTATGATATCAGAAATGCCAAGTTCAAAGTGTTAATCAACAAGCCAATTACCAATGCCGAAGGTGCAAATGCGTTTGTGTTCAATGGTGATAACATAATTAGTGGTATACAATACAACAGCACAGACTTATACAGTTTATACAACTATGCTGATGTAACATTCCCCAATGTGCAACAACAAGACTTAGCAGATGCGTTGGTTGTTAAAACACCAACAGCAGACCAATTGGTAAATGAATTACCAAGTGGTATGAACTTCCAGGTTAACACAATAAATGATAGACCTAGAGCCGCACAAATGGCAAACAACAGTTTAAAAGCCAGTCGTGTTGCTAACATGACAACCTTTGAAGCAGACTACAGCACATTTGAAGTAGAGATAGGCGACTTTGTTAAGATACAAGACAGAGCCAAAGGATGGGAAAACAAAATATTCAAAGTTATGCGTATTGCAGAGCGAGTCTCACAAGATGCAGAAACAACACTCAACTTCAATTGCATAGAACACTTGCCAAGCACATATGAAGATATCATATATGAATCCACAGCAAACAAACCTTTTGCCACAGGTGTAGGCACAGTAGAAAATTTAGTAGAAGATGATGAACTAACTTTTGTAGACAGATATGCCGCAGTAGAAATGCAAATACCTCAAACAGTTACTGGTTACATAGTTGTAAACGATCCAGATTCAGGTGTAGGTAATGTGTATTTGGGTAATGGTCAATTGCAAACAGCAAATGTAAGTATTGCAAGTTTGGCAACCACAGCAAACATTGCCGCTAACTATCCTGAATACAATTTAAACACTGATGCTTGGATGGCAGTTAGAGCATTCACAAACAGCAATGTTGAATTTGATTACAGCAAGATTACATTCACTGGTGATGGCTCAGGTGAGTCACCAGCATACAATACCACAGAAATAGTTAGCACTTATATCAATGATGTAAATGAAGCAGACGCAAATGTGTGGACACCATTCAAGTTAGAAAAAGTAACAACTGGCACATATTCAGTTAGTGTTAGTGCATACAAGCAAGAAGCAGTGAGAACAAGAAGCAGTCAAGCAAATGTTATCACAGTAGTTGTTGATCCTGTATACACTTCAGAGGGTAATGCATTAGTAAACACATATGGTCCTGGCACATTCATGGAACAAACCAAAACAATATTTGCACTTGGACCAACAGGTATAGGACAAATTACAACAGGCTTAAGACACGATCTCATTGACATCAGTTTAGCAGAAGACTTTGAATTCACTTACAATTATACTCCAAGTTGGACCAGTATATCGCCTAACAATGATCATGTAACATTTGGTGTGAATGCAAGTATCACTTTTGTTAACACTTCAAATACTACTACAAAATCATTCCAAATAAATGGTGGTGGTATACAGTATACACCAATAACCACTGGTGAAGCAGTAGAAATATTGAATAAACCTCATTCGCACACTATTCCTTTCTCAGGCAAAGCAGATTATTATGGACTTGATTCAAAAGAATGGTATGCATCATATATGGATGTATGGTTTATAGGTTGTAATGGTGCAACTGGTGGCACATTCAACAATATGTCATACACAATAAAAAGCCAAAACAAATTCTATAGGACATAAGTATGCCAATTGGAGCAGGTAAATTATTCTCAGGATCAAATGCAAACAGATTGCGTGGTGATGGCACACCAACAACTGCATTTAGTATAACCTCAACTGTGCCTGATCACAGAAGTTTTAGATATGATATAAGCACAACTTATGCAGAAGGTGCTCAATTATATGTATTGCTTATGTTTGGCAATCAAATATATCCTGAATTGTTTGGTTACTCTTTTGACACAGTTGGCACTGACACATATAAACTGTCAGCAAATGTTACTGTAGATGCTAACGGAAATGCTAGTATTAATTCATCAATTAATTTGCACCAATTAACAAATACTGCAAACACTATAGCATTTAATTCACCTACGCAAATAACTGCTGTTGTATACCAGCAAGACAGTTCAGGACCAAATGTAGGTTTTGATACTGGAGTTACACTGAAAAAAGATACACAAGACGAAATAGAAATAATTAATAACTACGGTAATCCAGTTGGCTTAATACAAAGTGTTGCTGTAAGCGATTGGGACGACTATTTCCCTGCTGCAGTTGACGAAGGCTGGGACAGCACAGACTTTAATTATATAAGAACTATAAGAAGTTATGGTGCTACTGGCGGCGTTCCTAACAATACCTTTTTTAAATGGTATCGATCCTCAGGTTCTTTTTCCGAACCGGATATACCAAGCACAAACAAAGATATACCAGTCCATGCAGTAATTAGGGGTGATAATAAAAATAATTCTGATCTTTATCTTATCAATTCACCTAGTCTAGAAGAAATTTGGTTAGGCAGGCAATTCTTTCCTTCATCACAAAATTGTGAGGTAAATGGTTCAAGCAC
>Ga0098046_1000475_pt1 | contig 14717 bp, 16 predicted proteins | sample 11BtaG_FD_77067 | JGI IMG/M metagenome (GOLD analysis project Ga0098046, IMG submission 77067) | Marine viral communities from the Subarctic Pacific Ocean - 11B_ETSP_OMZ_AT15265_CsCl metaG | ecosystem: Environmental > Aquatic > Marine > Oceanic | place: Pacific Ocean | collected 2015-01-16
ATTCTTCACGAATTTCGTCAGTTGTCATAACCTCTCTGATAGTCTTAGAATCAAATTGAACTGTAATAGGTTTAAGTTGCACAAAGTTTACAGGCATATCCATATTGTTAATTTGGAATATCTTTCTTAGCTGTTTAACTAACTGATCTTGGAACGGCTTTACTACGGTATTGAGATAGAAATTCGCAGCGTTGATAATTTCGTCTGTATTGCTTGAAAAACCATTTGCAGTATCTATACCCATAAGCGTCTTAGAAGTTACTCTGTGACCGCTTAAAATGTTGCTAGTCAGTAGCTCTTGTAGTGCTAAATACTGTTTATCGAGGTCTGAAGGTGTTATTGCTTGTATTTCAGGTGTTCTTGTTTTATCGTCTGAGAACGTCAAAATAAATTTCCCTGCATTGTTCTGTCCTGTGAATTTATCTGTAAGACTTTGTTCTATTTGATAACGTTCTTCTTGTGTCGGAATTCCATTCGAGAAATTAACCATAAAAGAACCTGAGAATCCTGACGATATTGCGTTGAGATGATACTCAGAGATACGACCATCTATTAAAGCCCAGTTTGAGCAAGAAACCCAATCAGGCGTGTAATAAGAGTTCATATCAGGACTATATAAACCTGAATACATTATCTGATTTGCTGAAGTTCTATCATTAGCATTAAAGGCAGGAACATAGTAAGGTTTGTTTTGTCTAGTATTTGACCAATCTGCTGAGATATAATATCCTTTAGTCTTTCCGAATTCATCAGGTCTTGCACATCTTACTTTAGATACATCAACGTGATAGATTTCAGCGATTTGTGTTCTGTCTTTAGACCATACGATATTTAAAGCAAAAGCACCTTGTAGCTTAAAGTCAAAAGCTAGTTTCTTTATAACTTCGTGTAGGCTTTCATTTCCATTAGATCTATCCATAAAGTTCTGTAACTTAACTCTTGCTTCTAAATCCCTATCATCTTCATCTTCTATTATAAGTGCTTCACCTGCTATCATTTCCGAAGTAGAATTTACAATCGCTGCTGTTATTGAACTTGAGTAGTAAAGGTCTATTAAGAACTGAGGATAAAGGTTTCGCCATTCACCATTGGCATCACCGTACTCAATATAGTCTTTTCCACGTACTTCTGCAATTACAGGTGCTGTACTCGTTTCTAAGTTGATGTTAATTATATTGTCTTTCATATTTTATTTTTTATAGAGTTGACAATCTATTACCTACATTTTCTGCTAACTCATCATTTGCCGAACTGTAAATCTGTATTTCTCTTATTGTTCCGTCAAATGGGTTTTGATTTGTTTTTCTTACACCTATTGAATCAATATTAGCTGTTCCTGTCATAGCTACTGAAACTGTTTGTTTTACCCCATTCCACCATAAATTCAAATCACCACTACCACCTGTTCTTGTTATAACCATATAAGATTCACTTTCTAACAAACTTCCACTATTTAATTCTAAGTCAACTCCTGACTGATTGTCTATTCTAATACGAATTTTACTTGTTGAAAATACTTTAACCAACTCACCATCTTCTGTATTATCACCAACTATCACACCACCTGTTGCCGCTATGTTTAATCTTACACCTATTGTAAAGTCACTAGCTAACGTTATTTCATCTCCACTTGTAGAAAGAAAACTTGGTGCAGAAGGATCAAAAGTTAAAACACCTGCTGAAAATGCAGGTTGATTTGCAGATGTACCCTGTAACATATCATACCCTCTAGTACCTGAGTCAGTCCAAGCCCTAACATCAGAGCCTGATAAGCCAATTCCTGTGTTGAATTTATACCAAGCCGCTAGACTTGATTCTACAATAGGCGACCACTCATTACTTCCAATAGTAACTAAACTCAACGCTTGTTTAAGTGCTAACATATTTTAAGTAGTTATACCTTCATAATACCCTACTCCAACACCACTCGTGAGGGTAATTGCTGTCACGTTCATAAAGAGAGTAGTTCCCGCAGGTAGTGTCGTTTGTAAAGCTGCTTCACCTGTTGCGTCTGCTACAGTTATAGCACTCACTACACTTGTTACAGGAAAGTAAACACAATACCAGTCTTTACTTGTTTGTGCTGCTGTAGTAAAGATTTCTGTGCTACCGTTTTTCCCTAATTGCTCTGTTAAGAGTTGTTGTACATTTTCTATTGCCATTTTATTTTATTTTATTGTCCGTAATATATATAATTTGTAGAATCAGGAGTTTCTCGTTGTGTGTATTGAACTTGAGCCGTTCCTGCTTTATCTGTCATATTTAAAATTCCTTTTGTTACTATTCCTTGCACTACACCATTAGCATCAGCTACAGGTAATATAGTTGTTTCTGTAGCAGGTGCAGTTGTTACAGTTAATGATGGTGTTCCTATCCAACTCACTTCGTAAACTTCATATTTGTAATGCCCTGAAGGTATTAACTTAACTTGTGCCGAATACATATCAGGGGAAGCATTGTAGTCAATTAGCACAGAAGTATATCTTGGATAGATGCTTAGGATAATTGGGTAAACATAATGAATAGAACCATCCATATCATTTACAATCTTAAAAAGATATTGTAGTTTACTTGTACCAACTGAAGTATTTATACGATTATCTTCTGTCGCAATGTAGGCTGTAAAAGCAGTTTCTGTTATTCCTTGTATCATTCTACTATATAATAGAAAAAGTTGGAATCTGTTTGCCTTATAAAAGAAAAAGGGGCTAAAAAGCCCCCTAATCAAGAATATATGAAAAACTACAAATTAGATTTATGAAGTTGTTACTGATACATTAGTAAACGCTGCATTGTCAAACGGATTAGTCGTGTAGTCTGCAACCATTGGGAATGGATTAGCTTCGAGACCATCGAAGGTCAAGGTGTAACCGTTTCGATCCCCGAAAGCAGCTCCAGAATCAATAGTACCTGCATTCATTGACATTCCGTTAACTACACCTAAACCAACAATCACATCGTGACCATTAGCTAGTTGTGCATTTAACTGAGCAAATACTACTACTTGCGTCTGTCCTAATAATTTAATTTCATTTTGGTCTTCTTTAGTTAGTCGGTTAAGAACAAGAGAAACAGTCGGAGTATAGAATATCGTGCCGTTATCCGTGCTTCCTGTAATTGTTTCGCTAACTGTTGTTGAACCTCTTGGAACTGTATATCTGTAAAGCCCTGTTCCTGCTCCCATCTCAATATCAGTTATTTCAGAGTTAACTACAAGTATTCCTGTTCCATCAATAGGAGCTGTGAATTGGTCGTAAACTCCAAAATAGATGTACTTTACTCCACCCGATACTCGGTTACAGTCTAAGCCTCTTCCCTTCGTTAATGCTGTACAAGCCATATTTTTATATTTTTTAGAGTTAAAGAAGCAGAGGTTTTTACACCCCTGCGTCTATTTATTTATTTTATTTACGACTGTCTTACGATATCAGCTCCTGTTCCTGTTTGAACACCTGCTGAGTAACGAGCAACTAATCTCATATTGTCACTTCCGTCCAAAGCAGCCATATCCATCAAAGTAATTCTCGTAGCGTCAGAAATCAAGTCAGTCCCGAAGAACATATTTGACTTCTGAGCTATTACTAATTCGTTCTCTGCCATTCCGTTACAAGGAGCAATTTTATAACCTTCAAACATTGGTTGATAATCGCCATTCATATTGTAAGCATTTACATATCCTAAAGTAGATACTGCTGAAATATAGTATTGGTAAGTTCTTTGACTCATATAGATATGTAAGTCTTCTTTTCCTAAAGTTGTTGTAGGTATAGAAGCTACTGCACCTTGAAGCTCTGCAATAATTGTAGCTGCTGTATAAGCACCTGCTGCTGCATCTTGAACAACTGTTCCGTCAACGCCAGGAAGTAATAAACCTGTTGCAGCCCCTAAGAATCCATTGAATTTCCCTGCTACAGCAGTTCCTGTCCAGATTGAATCTTCAGTTGCTTGAGCAATGATTTCTCCCATATAAGAGATAACATAGTCATCAAAAGATGCTGGTGGTGGAGCGCCTGCTCCTGCTCTCATTTGTAGAGCTTCCCAAGAATCTAATAAAGTTTTCTTGCATAAGTCAAGATTCACCTGTAGGTTCTTCGGTTCGAGTACCTTCTCGGTTAAAGCAAGAGTTCCTGCTGAAGTGAAATCACACGTTGCGTCTGCAACAGCAGATACTGTGTTATTCATCGCTTGGATGTTACTTTTATACTTGATATTTTCTATCATTGTTAGATAATCTAACGAGTTTGATGCTTTTAAACTTGCAGAAATATAGAATCCCGCACTTTTCCCCGCATAATTTGAAACTGTTGTAAACGCCATTTTTTTTTGTTTTTTTAGTTATTAATATTTATTTAAGTTGTATAAGAATTTCTCCTGCTTAGTCATTCTTCTGAAATCTTGTGCAGTTGGAGTTGGTCTTTCCGAACTAAATTTGTTTGTGTTTATTGGAGCATCAGCAGGACTTTCTGCTAATTCTGTTTTTAATTTTTCGTTCTCAGCTTTAATTGCTGCAACTTCTTCTGCTGAAAATTCAACTACTTCTGTAGTTTTTATTGATTTTGGATTTGTTGAAGGAGTTTCTTCTGACATTTCTTCAACATCATCATCACCACCTACTTTTTCTCTTTTAAGATCAGCGACAGCATCCTCTAAGTTCTGGATTCTTTTCTCCATTCCTTTCCAGTCAGCAACGTCAGCTTCTTCTTTTCTGTCATCATCTTCAGGGGCTAATTCAACTGATTCTTCTGATAATTCTTCTTCTTCAACTTCTTCAGTTTCTGATTCGATAACTTCAGCAACAATACCTTCTTCTTCTACTCTGAAGGATACCCCTGTGTCCGTCTTATACGTTCCAACAGGTAATAATATCGTCGTTCCGTCTTCCGTTAATACTGAGATGTCGACTCCTGCTTCTAGCTCTTCTGCTGTGCTTACGAAAATGGTTCCATCTTCGCTTTTTGACTGCCAAGCTAACGTAACTTCTTTTTCTTTTTTGTCAAGACCAAGAGCTACTAAAATTTGTTCTTTTAAATCCATAGTTGTTTTGTATTAGTGTGAGTTTGTTATATAATAGAAATATTTTCTATACGTTTGATTTTGTGATTATTTCATTTAAAGCTTTTAGTATTTCTTCATTGGTTGGCGCTTTTTCTGACATTGTTTCCATCTTATCAGTAAAGTAGCCTTCGATAGATAAACCACGAAGTTCGCCATCTTTTACTTTAGACCATAAGTCATCATTGTTTATTTTCATTTTTACGAACCACGTTCCATTTGGCAAATCAAATCCGTAAAGTTTTGACTTATCCATATCGCCTTCCTTAATCCAAGACTCTACAGTTAAAACACCTGACACTCTATCTTGGTGTTCATAGGTAGCTTTATGGTGGTTGTTATGTTTTAAATAGAGTTCCGACGCTTTTCTTACGGTTTCAGGGCTAAAGTAAACATAGTATTCTGAATCGGTATTTGGGTCGTATCTGAATATTTGCTTATTAGGAATTAAAGCGGGACTAACGAGCATTCTCTTTTCTTCGTCTACCTTAGCAAATGTCAAGTTGTTTTTCTCTTTACCAAAATAAACAAAGTCCTGTTCGATTGCAGGAGCAGAAACAAGGCTAATAGCGTCTATCGCAAGTTCTTGGTTATCATCATTTATTACAAGTTCTACAATAGATGTAGTCTTTTCGTAATAGTCTTTGTTATCTGCTTCACATTCAGATATGGAGTCATATTGACATTCTCCTGTCTTTCCCCATTTTACTTTTCCATTTTCACATTCTTCGCAAGGCATATTATATAATAGATTAAATTAGTATTCGTTTGATTTTTAAATTGTAGCTCTACGTCTTATATTGGCTAATTGGTTTTGACTCGATGTCATTTCGTCTGTTACTACGAAAGCCCTAACAGGCTCAGGAGCCACTCCACCTGTTAAATCAAAAGCACCTGACATCATTTGAGGAGCAGGTGTTTGAGGGGCTAAATCACCACCTGAAGGTATATTTACACCACCGTCAACGCCACCTGATGAACTTGCACTTTTTATTGCTTGTATATTTTTTAACCCCATAGCTATTGCTGCTGCCGCTGCTATTCCACCAAGAACAGGACCTACAACAGGAATACCTGATAAAGATTTATAAGAAGCCATTGCTGATTGATAAGTGTCTATTGTGGTAGCTGTAATTGCTAAAGCTCTGCCTGTTTCTGTTTCTTCACCTGCTATTTTAGTCAAGTCATTTAAAGTATTTTTAGCAACATTTAGCCTTTCGTTTTCTGTCATAGCAGCCCATTCTATCCGCTTTTCAGATAATTCTTGTAAAGACATTTCAATTGTTTTCTTCTTTTCAAAATTAATGTCTTCTGCTTTAGCTAATTCTCCAAGAAGCTCAATTTTTTTATTTATGCTCTGCTCAAACATATTATCCATAGCAGTAAGTTCTATTTTAGTTTCATCTCTCCTTGATTTTTCTTCAGCTGCTATTTCTCGTTCTAAACTATTTACCTCAGTTACAACCCTTCTTCTCATTTTAACAGAAGCTGTTTCTTTTTCAATTAATTCAACTTTTAATTGTGCTAATCTTGCTTCATCTTCAGCTGAATTTTCACTTAAAGCCATTTCTTCTTCTTGTATGGCTAACCTTTCTGTTGCTAACTCTAATTCTCTCTTAGTAGTCTTTTCTTCAAGTTCTAGAGCCTTTGTTAAATTATCTAGCCTTTCTTTTGCTGACTTTGTTTCATCTTCTGCAATTAACCTAGCTTTTTCAATCTCTTGTCTAGTTGCTGCTTTCTGAATCATAAACTCATTATCAGCATCCCTAAGATCTTGTGTTCTTTGCTTTAAAGCAACCATAGCATCTACTTCTTTACCTATTTCATCAGTTATACCTGAGAAAATTCCTTTAGCAACTTCTCCCGCTTCTTTAAATTTACCACTAAAAACTAAAGTAATTATTTCACCCATACGAGAAAATCTATCTGTTAAAACATCTACAGTTGCACCCATAGCAGTAAATGCTTGGCTTAATTGGTCAGCACCTCTTTTAGTATTTGTAAAGTAACTTATTAATGAAGTAACAGCTATAAGTAAAGCACCTATCCCTGTACTCATTATTCCTGCTTTTATAGTTGCAAATGATGCTTTTGCTGTGTTACCTACAGACACAAATCCTGCTTTAACTGAGTTTAAAGAAACCCCCATAACTTTAAATTCTCCAGCTAATGAACCAGCATCTTTAGATACTTCTCCTATATTTGATTTTACTTCTGCTTCTAAAACTACTTTATTTGCCATATCTTATTTCTTTATAAATTCTAAAATAATATCTATCTTTCTTTTTATCTCTTCCATATTATCTGCATTCTTTTCGTGATGTCTAGAGAATTGATTTTTTACTTCATATAAACTAAACACTAGAAATCTATACAAAGCATACAATGCTCCGAGTAATAACACTAATGGTAATCCATAACCTTCTATTAATTGTAGTATCTCATTCATTATGATAATGTAACTCCTGTTTTTATTTGTGTCATTCTAATTGTAGACGCCCATTCTATTGTCATATTTGCTGCACCTTTTACTGTTTGTAAGAAGTTTGTTCCTGATACTGAATTAATAGGACTCCAACCTGTAGTAGTTCCTGAATCAGCAGGAGATGTTCTTGATCTGTCTATGCTTAATGTTCCTGCTGCATTTTTTACAACACCCCTTTCAACCCAAGATTTGAAATCACCAACTGCTCCTGAACCTGAAGAACCCCCAACTCTTACTGCTAAAGTTTCTGATTGGAAATAAATAGCTGTATTTTCAGGTACTACAAAATAACTATCTGTTGTGTTATTAAGGAAAGCATCAACTGTACTCCCATCAGTTGTTTGTTTTCCATACATAAAAGTCATTGTTTGTCTTTCTCCTAAATTATCAGCAGCAGCGTTACCCCCTAAGACGATTGAGTTAGATGCTGTAGCTTCACCTAAAACACCATAGACATTAGCATTATTAATACTTGCAGCGATTTCATTCTTCTTTCCAATTACTATATTATTTCTTGATAAACTTCTTACTGTATTTTCTTCTCCTAATACATAAGTATTTATTGCCCCTGTTTGCACCACATTATTTGCCCCATTTATGGAATTACTAAAATTATCAAATACATTATTTAGTTTTGTGTTAAACCTAAACGTACTACAAGTGTTGGAGTCTGGGTTGTAGGTATATCCATAAGCTTCACATTGTACTTGGTTTGGTGTTATTTGATTTCCTTGCTTATCTACAAAAGTAACAACCCCTAAAGCTGAAACGCCATAAGGTGCTATTGTAAGCCCTGTAATTGGTGTAATTGGATATTTTGGTCTTGCCATTAGCCTATAAGTATAAATTCAACAGTTGATAAATCGTTTGGTTTGTAATTTATTTCATTCACTCGATAAACTCGGTTCTTAATCATAACTCGGTCATTAAATTCAAATCTAGATATGTCACCAGCATCAAGATTTACTTTAATGTTCATAGTTCTAGTATTAGGATTGTAAAGTTCTGCATAATAAGGCAGCCAATGAATATTGAATAAATTAGAAGTAACAGGCATTCCAACTCCTGGCAATAATTGACATTCTCCGAAATTATAATCAAATGTGTCACCCAGAACTGTCGGTACATCAGTTAAATGACTAAATCTTAAGTATTCATCTTCAAAAGAAACAGCACCACCCCCATTTTGTGCAGGTACTTGGTAAGTACAACTTGTTAAATTATGAACTCCATTTTGATACATTATTCTTGGTGCGTTATTAAACCCTTCAGTTTCTGCACCATCTTCACTTGCATAAATTTTAGGTATAATAAAATCTGTATATTGTGGCATTAATGCAGCAGGGATTGTAGCTGCAAAAGGTTCTGCTGATATTGTTTCTGTTCCTTCTAAAAGATTCAAATTTCTTGCATCCCACAATTTACTTCCGTATAAATGTCCTGAGTCTCCTGATAAACCTATTGGCTGTACTTGTCTTTTGTATTCATTAAAACAAAAATCTTCATCATCTTCTGCATATTGAAATATAACTCTTGACTTTAAATCAGCCAAAGGTTCTAGTTTCATTTGTGTAATATCTATTTTATCAGTCCAATTATGCTGTATTCCTCTTGAAGCTAAATTAGTACCTGTTGAAGTTGGGGTGGCAAATACTTCTGAATAAGGCTCTATGATTAGCTCATTAGGATTGTCAGGATTCGGCATAGTAATTAAATTAAACATAGTCATTATACCTTTTAAAAATTCCCATTGTCCTAAGTCTCCTCTTAAAGTTTCTAAAAGAGTTGCATTAGTCGTTTGTGTTGAGTTTGTGATTAGAGTTAAAGCAGGGGTTGGAGAAATATCTCTTACGGCTGCATTTCCCGCAGCAGTTTCTTTTGCTTGAAGATACCAAGTTTCTCCTGCATTTAAGGTTATACTAACACTTAACAACCAAGTAGTAGGATTAAACCAAGTTGCAAAGGTATGTGTGAAATTTGCAGTTACAACACCATTTACTACCAATTCTGCAATAACAGTAGCTCCTGTTATGGTCTGAGCCTGAAATGGCACACTAATAACACAGTCATAGGTTTGTCCATCTTGTAGTGCTGTAAAAACTCCTGTGGAAAAATCAAACCCAAAAGAACTAGACAAAGGTGAACCTGGAATGGCTTGAAAAAGAATATTACTAAAAGAAGTGGTTAGACCTTGTAATGTATCAATTGTTACACCACCTGAAGAATTAATTGTAACAGGTGCATTGCCTTCACCCCAATTGAAATCCATAAATAATTTCTCGAAGTCAGAAGTATTAAAAAAGTTAGAACTATAAGTGAATTCTGTAGCATTAAAAATCATATCTATTATATATTTCAATCTAATCCAAGGTCTAAAAGCACTTTCTAAATTCGGTAGTTCAGGATTCCCACTTGTAAGACTAACGTTAAATTGATGATTCCAATCTACAAAAGGATATCTTAAAACGCCTGTTGTTGTAGCACCTGCTGTTCCTGCAAAAGTTCCTGCAGGTAAAGGATTAAGCAATACCAACCCACCAACCCAACTGTTCCTAATGTTACTATAAGTGTAGTCGTGTTCAAGTTCTTGAAAACCTAAGTCACTAAATTTTCTATCTTCTAATGTATCTGCTAAAGCTATCACTTCTGAATAAAGGTTTACATTATAACTTAGTTCCCCTTCTTTCTCTGAAATATCTAACATTCTTAAAAACCCTTCAAACAATAAAACTCCATCTTGTTTTAATACCGCCTTTGTTCTAATTAATGGATTAAAGAGAATACTATTTCCATCTACATAGCGAGTAACCTCAAACAGATTATCAAATATCTGATTATTTCTTTTTGTTCCTGGCAAGTTAAAAGCCTTAGAATATGAATGCACTTGTTCAGCGGCATTCTTGAAATTGTCTACACTTAGTGTCAAAGGTATATCTTCATCTTCGTAGAGATCACAACTAACAGCCCCATTACTTAGATTCTGAATAGGTGTTGGAGGTGCTTGTCCTGCTAATTTACAAGATACTTCTGTAATGATAGTAAACGCAACCCCATCATTATAATCTATATTGATAACAGTATCATCAGCACTAGGTGCTGTAAATTGCAATGTTACTTCATATGTAGGTGCAGTAGGTGTAGGGTATTGTGTAGAAACAATCGTAGTTCCGTTATATATTTTGAGCATAACTTGTCTAGCGTGGCTTGAATCCCAAGTGATTTTAACATCATACAACCCTCCCGCAGTCATTCCACTTAACCTTTGAAATGTACCACTAGATGTGGTGTGTAATTTTAAACTGTTAAGCCCACCTGTAACTCCACCGAATCCTGCCCTGTAGTACCCATACCATTTATTAGGAATCATTGTAGGGAAAAGACTCGCAATAACAATTAGAGATAGTGCTGAAGGATTAGTCACTACGTGAGACGTAGAAGTCATTGTAAAGTCAGAAGGATACGCAATCATTTGATTCCAACTCGGACCTGATATTGGGTTTAAAACCCCATTATACCATTGTGGATATACTATTAATTGTACTGACATTATATTGTCTGAGTATTTAGTGTTCTACTCTTTTCAACTTCAAAAGTGTATTGTATTAACTTGTCGTTTGCTATTGTTTTTTTAGTGAATCCTCTGCTTGAAACCCTTACAGGAGTTGCATATTGATTCATCATATCATCTCGAAAACTTCCTGACGTATATGGAGATGTTTTTTGTCTTGGTGATTGCCAATCTTTTAAAATATAAACTTCAGGGCTGTTTACAAGTTCTTCAAACCAATCTGAGTGTTCTTCGCTAATATAATCTGTATTCACAGTTACATTTTCTTTAGCATTTACCCTGAATGTTTTTTTACCACCTTTATATCCATAAGGCTCATAAAGACTAGAATTCCAAGTACCGTCTGATTGTTGGTAGGTAGATTCTTGTGCTGTTATCTTCTTGACTGATTTTTTGTCAAATGTATAATAATCCCAAGTTCCATATTGATTCAACCAAGTTATTCTAATTGATTCATATCCTTTTAAATTTGGACAAAGTAGGTTTATTTTTTTCTCTTCTGAAATAAGACTGTTAGAGACATCATACAGCCCAATTGTATAATATGCTAAGTTCCCACTACTTAATTGAGTGTTAAACTCAGTCTTAACTTTTAAATTAGCAGGAAAAGATCCAAGATATAAAATTCTGTTTTGACCATCACCACCGACATTAACTGTTCCATCATATGCCCCTCGTGCTGTAGTTCTATCAATATCATATGTCCCTAAAGATGAATCGCTTGAATCAAACATACTCACTTTATAATAACTAACATCATCTGTAAAAGTTCCCGTTGTAGGTGGGAAAGTACTCTGCCCTAAATAAGATAATGTTCCATAATCACCCTCTTTAGCAAATAAAGTAGAAGGGGAATTACTTAAGAATTTTCTTTGTTCACCTGTTTTAATTGCAAAAGGTTCTAAATTATAACTAAACCCAAAAGCATTACCAGTATAGGTGCTATCTGTCCATTCTAACAAATCAGTATCTTTAACATAACAATTAATAATTGAACTGAGCATTACATTTACAGGGCTTGTTGTTTGTACTACACCACTTGAATCTGTATATTCGGTATAACCATCAACCCTAAAATATTTGAAGGCATTTGAAGTTCTACTGTAAAAGTCTATAAGGTGTATTGGTATTGGTCTTCCGTCAGCAGCGTTTATTTTAAATGAAGAATCATCTGTAGCTAAATTGTCAGCAGAAACATAATTTTGCAAAATACTACTAATATCTAATAACCCTACACCCGCATTGTTTGGTGTCGTTTTAAATACACCTAGGGAGACTAAGGTATTGATATTTAATGGCGAAGGTGCTGTAAGAGAGTTGTCAAGTGCAATGAGAATTTCAAAACAAAATTTGACATTCTGCTCATTCGCTACACACAAATCGTTAGAAATTCCTGCTATTAATTTTTGTCCTACAGGGGTTGTAAGAAATGGGGTTGATTGGACTACTTGTGTTGTATATGGCATTTTCTTTAATTTACTGTTGTTTTATTGAGTGTATCTATAATATCTTCTTTCACATTTTCTAATAAATCTTGACCAAATTGTTTAAGTCCTAATCCTAAAGGTTTTTGAAAGAAACTAATTCCTTGAATCCCATTTCTACCAATACTTCTAGCAAGTAAAAATGTTAAAGTTTTTCTTTTCATAAACTTACCTTTTGCGTCTCTTGGTGCTATTCCTTTTTTAACAGCCCATTTATCTAAAGCACTACTTGGTGGTTGAGAATGTCCTTTTGAATTTTTATAACTATAAGGGCTTTTTATTACTCTACTTTTGTAATCCTTAAAACTTCTTTTTGTTTGTGTTCCTGAAACTCCTTTATCTACAAAAGTTCCATAACTAGACATATAGAATTGTACTGTAAATCCATCAGCATCAGAGATTACTTCAAAGCGTATTGATTCTTCTAACTTACCGCCTTTACCTGCTTTCTGTAAATTCCCTTTCGCTCGATTTACTACTTGTTTACCAAAACTATTTAAGTACCTTTCTATATTATCTGTATCCATTTATACAAGCCCTGCAAACAGTTCTACCTGAACATCCTCTGAGCCTGAAGGCTTTACTTCTACTGTTACTATATCTTGTAACGTAGGGAATAATGGACTAGCATCATCATCTCCAAAAATTCCTTCTTCTGCTTGAAACAATATATGAGAGCCACCTGCTCTTACTGTTACTTGATAATTAGAAGCTGAAGTTACAAAAGCAACCTTCATATCTTCTGTAGCACTCAAATTAGTTATTCTAAAGTATTTACAGTTCTCTACATCTAAAGCACCGTCTGCTCCGTATGGTGTTGAATTAAAAACTGCTACTGTTGTAACTTGTGCTTGTGTGCAAGTTAAAATTCTTTCAAGCACATCTACTATCCCTGTAGTTGTTATTGAATTTGTTGAACCCCTATTAGAGGAGTTAAGCGTAACCGCTTCTGTGATTGTTACTGTTAAGTCTGCCATAATTATTTTTTATCGATTTGTTTTAATTTATTTATTGCCCATTCTACACCTGATGTACCACCCCAAGCATCCCACATAAGACCACCGCAACCCTCTGAGTATGGTACGTCCTTATGCTGTTGGTGTCTTTTGAATGATGCCATTCTAGCTATTGTATCTCTACTTATATTCTTTTTACCTGCTAATTGTGAAGCTCTTGTCCATCCAACTCTTGTGCCGCAATCACTACCATTTTCCTTTTTCCATTTAATAGCTCTTTTTGCATTATTACTAGCTGAATCAGGATAGTCATTATATGTTTCTAGTTCAATACTGATTGCCTCTAGCTTCTCTATTAAATCTTCATACTTCATAGTTTTATTGTTATTTTAAAAAAACCAATTATTATTTTATATTTTCCTATTTTAAATTTCATTAGTATCCTGATCCTGCATTAGTAACAGGAATATTACAAGTTTGAAAGTCATTGTGAACTAACACACCAATGCTAAAAACCCAACCACAGCAAAGATTATCAAACCTTTCTTGAAATGGTTCTATTGTAAATTGCCCATCTGTAAAATAAAGAGGTGCATTAATATCATTTGTTCCTTCTAAAGATTGTTGCTTTGAATGTCTTAACATTCCTATAAAATCTGTAGAGATTTGTAGTGTCTCATTAAATACATCTTGCTCGTTGCTCAATGTTTTGTAAAGTTTTGAAAAGTCAGCATCAGCATTGTTCTCAGTCCAATCTGCTTTTTCATCTACCATATCCATAATAAATATTTGGAAATTGTAAGTTAGTGTAGCATCTCCTGTTGATACTGAAGTGGGGTTTATGTGAAGCAATGGAAACTTCTGCATCTTTTCAAGATTGATATCGTATATATCCCCTACAGAAGTTGTACTAATTTGCTGATGATATTCTCCAAGTCTTAAAAGAGTATTGACTACGTTGTTATAAGTTTTGTTGCTTACCATTTAATTTTGTTTTTTGACTTTCATTCAAATCTGTTTCATAACTTAACCAAGTTAAACATTCTAAAAGGCTAAGATTTGTTATTCTTTCTAAGTTTACTATTTCGCCATTTGTCAAGCGGTACATCACTCCGAACCATCCCCACTTTTCTGCGAAGGATTCACTTGCAATTGCTCCTTCATTTCCTTCA
>Ga0098046_1000483_pt1 | contig 14552 bp, 21 predicted proteins | sample 11BtaG_FD_77067 | JGI IMG/M metagenome (GOLD analysis project Ga0098046, IMG submission 77067) | Marine viral communities from the Subarctic Pacific Ocean - 11B_ETSP_OMZ_AT15265_CsCl metaG | ecosystem: Environmental > Aquatic > Marine > Oceanic | place: Pacific Ocean | collected 2015-01-16
CGCCGATACCAACAACTTTGCAGAGATCATGAAGTACGCAAAGCGTATGCCAGCTGAATATCAGGTGGTGCTTGTACGTGACTCACTCGCTAAAGATCGCGAGCTAATGCAAACCACAGCGTTCCAACAATGGACGCAAGACAACGCCAACGTACTTATCTAAGGAGAGAATTATGGCAACTGTACGCATGACCCAACAAATGTCTAATGACATTGAGCTAAAAGCTATGGACGCTTGGGACAATACCAACCCATCGCCAACAAAAAACCCTGAACTTGCAAACAAAATACGTGCAGCGGTTAATCGCATGCCGTTAATCGCTAAGGTAATTGACATTGGTAATGACCCAATCATCCAAGAAAATCTTAAATACAAAACTCGTTTGACGAGCGCTGTAAGGCCGTTCGACACACGCTGTGAAGTTACACATGTGCATTTGGAAGATATTCCTTGTACTTATGACTCTAGTAGGGAAACTTTTAATTTAAGGGTTGCGCTAGACACACCGATATCTGTACCAGCTGTCGAACATTGGATGGCCTTCGATGTTTCTTTCAATCAGTTAGTTGAACAAGACCGTAACGAAATTATGGTCTACGCAAACAGCGCTTCTGAAAAAGAAGCAGCACATTCAACAGCTCGATACGACTTTCACCGGTCTATCCTGCAAGTAATCAAAAGCTGCAACACAGTCAAACAACTACTAGACGTATGGCCAGCTGCAGAAAAACTACTGTCGCCTGAAACCATTCAAAAACTACATACCAAAGTTACTCGCAAGATCGATGCAGATGCTGTACGTGAACGCGCTAACTTTGACCCTAACGCTGCTAACCAAGTCATCCTCACCTCTGCACTACTAGGAGATTGATATGTCTATTGAGAACAAGTTTCTCAAGGCACGTGCCAAGTTGCTGATGGACCAACCATTCTTCGGCACCTTGGCTTTACGCCTTAAAATTATCGAAACTGACGAAGTAGATACTGCTGCTACTGACGGCAGCCGTCTTATGTACAACGCTAAGTTTGTTGACAAACTTACGTCTCACGAACTTGTTGGCCTTATCGCCCACGAAGTGTTGCACTGTGTGTTCACTCACATGACACGTCGACAAGAACGTGATCCGAAAGTGTGGAACGTAGCATGTGACTACACCATCAACGATCACTTGCTTGCATGTAACTTTGTCTTACCCGAAGGCGGCATTGTCGATACCGAAGGTGAGTACAAAGACATGACAGCCGAGGCTATCTACAACAAGCTGTTCGAAGACGGACACGTTGTTGAGATGCCTGCCTGGGGTCTTGTACAAGACGCCGGACAACAGTCTATAGACGGCAGTTCAAATGCTGCAGTCGAAAGCGACTGGCAAGTAGCTGTCAATCAAGCCGCTGAGCTAGCTAAAGCTCAAGGCAAACTACCTGGCCACCTTGAAACTCTAATCACAGACGTACTCGAGCCTGTCGTTGACTGGCGTACTGTATTGTGGCCTTTCTTTACAAACACCAGCCGTGATGAGTACTCATGGCGTAAACCTAACCGCGCATACATAAGCGAGGACGAATACATACCATCTATGTTCAATGAATCTGCTGGCGCCATCGCCATCTGTGTTGACACCAGCGGTTCAGTCTCTGACGCAGAACTACATCAGTTCTGGTCCGAGATCGTTGCTGTCGCCAAAGAAACCTCCCCTGAACGCATCATTTGCCTTGGTGTTGATACCAGAGTTAATGACGAATACGAATGGGAAGACATCAACGATATGCTTGAAGAACCCCCTACATTCACCGGTCGTGGTGGTACACGCTTTTATCCTGCCTTCGAACATCTAAATAGTTCGATGCACAACATTGAAGCATGTGTTTACCTTACCGACCTTGAGTGCGATGAATTTGGTGACGAGCCCCATTACCCCGTGCTATGGGTAAGTACTAGTAAAAACCGTGAAGCCCCATGGGGTGAGACGATTTACATGGAGACTCAGTAATGGGCCGTATAAAAGAAAATCTTATGTCACTCAAAGATGCAGTTGATGAAGCTTACAGCAAAGCATCCAACGCTGACTGGGACGGCATGCCGTCCGAACATTTGTGGAGCCAATACCGCTCTCTCAAACAACGTCTAGAAAACGGTGAGATATACGAACCGCTGTTCTAAATTATTAGTGCGGCTAATCATAGAACTACAGGAGGTAGTTATGAATGCACAAGAATACTTAGACCTAGCACGCAAGGAAGAACGTGAACGTCGCAATAACCCAAACCAATATGATCTCTACAGCTATACGTATGTATGGCTAAAGTCTCGTCGTCCCGACTTGGCGAAAGAACTGACTGATCAGTTCGAAGAAATCGAACTGCAGGTTAATGCAGCACGCGAAGTAGAAAACGTACTACAGCTCGAGCAGCTGTACGATAACCGTTGGGAAGACTTACATGACGACGATATTCCTGGACTTTGAGACTTACTTCGACCCGAAGTTTAGCCTCACAAAAATGACAACCATGGAGTATATCCGTGACCCACGCTTTAAAGTGTGGGGCATGGGTTACCGCTTCATTGACGAAGACGAAACCACATGGCTCGGTGAAGACGAAGTAACAGACTTCATACAGTCTGTTGCCTGGGATGACACTGCTGTCGTTGCGCACAACGCAATGTTCGACGCATACATACTTACCCAGTACTACAACGTTCGACCCAAGTATTACTACGATACTGCTGCCATGGCTCGCGGCTGTTGGCCCGGGCAATCAGCGCGCTTGGCTGACGTAGCCGAACGTATGTTTCCAGACAATCCTGACATGCGCAAAGGCGAAGAACTCGTCAATGCCAAAGGAATTGTCGACCTACCGCCAGACATCGAACAACAGATTGCAGGCTACTGCCAACAGGACGTAGACCTGACATACGCAATCTTTGAAGAGATGTGGCAAGACTACCCGCCATCTGAGATGGACCTCATCGACATGACAACACGCATGTTCGTTGAACCAACACTAATGGTAGACCGAGAACGATTGACGAAATACCGAGACCAACAGATTACAAACTCTGAACAACTGATTGAAGCATCAGGCATCGACAGGAAAGTTCTATCAAGCAACCAACAATTCACCGAATACCTAAAAACAGAACACAACATCAACGCACCCACCAAAAAATCTCCAACTACAGGCCAACAGATACCGGCACTCGGCAAGAACGACGCAGGCTATAAACAGCTATGCGACAAACATCCCGAGCTGCAGCACATCTGGGACGCACGCGTCGCTGTCAAATCACGTATTGCAGAGACACGAGCACAACGCTTTTTAGATGCATGTAACGAAGACGGTACGCTCAGCGTGCCCCTTCGATACTACGCAGCACACACTGGTCGCTTTGGCGGTACAGAAAAAATCAACATGCAAAATCTACCTCGTGGCAGTGAGATACGTAAGTCGCTCACCGCACCACCTGGGAGTCTTGTGTATGTAGCTGACTTGAGCAACATCGAAGCACGCATGCTCGCTTGGATTGCAGACGAAACAGAGCTTCTCCAGGCGTTTGAACGTAACGAAGACGTATATAGCCAGTTCGCCAGCCGTGTATATGGACGACCTATCAACAAGGTTGATGATCCGACAGAGCGGTTTGTAGGTAAGACCGCTATCTTAGGTCTTGGCTACGGCATGGGTGCAAACAAGTTCCAAGCAACGTTGAAGTCAGGAGCTATGGGCCCCCCGATGGAGTTCACAACGCACGAAGCATTCGACGTTGTTGATACATACAGGTCATCCTATCCAGGCATACCGCAGTTCTGGGAACGGTCTAGCGAGATACTTAAGTGGACACTAGACCGCACTAAACACAACTTTAACTACCGAGTATTTACTATCAAACGAAACGCCATTGGCTTACCCAACGGCATGGCATTGTCGTACCCGGAACTTAGACCTGCAGGTATTAATAAGTATTCGTATGTAAGTAGAAACAAATCGGAATTTACATGGGGCGGCCGTATCACAGAGAATATTATTCAAGCTCTGGCACGAATTGTTATTACAGACGGTATCGCTCGCATTGCTACATACATGGATCGGATCGGCGGACGGGTTGTTCTAACCGTACACGATGAAATCGTTTGCGTTGCGCCCGAAACAGATGCTAACAATGTTATGGATACAATTATTGAGCTTATGTGTATCGCACCAACATGGGCTCCAGATTTACCGTTAGCCGCAGAAGGTGGCTACGACAAGGCGTACAGTAAATGAGCAGGCTAGTACTGACACGGAAGTTAGACGAAGAGGTTGTCATCCACGACAACGGTAACGTCCTGATGTCTGTCAAAGTCAGCAAAGTAAGTAAAAATAACGTTCGATTGGCTTTCGAAAGCGATAGCGAAATCCCATTGGACGTAGACAGGATTGAGATTTACAACTCAAAACATCCTGCAAAGTAAGAACACACCTACGGGTGTAGATTGGAGGACCAATGCAACTTGTGTTTATCGAGTCGAGCAACGGACTACGGCTCACTAAACACGTCTCAGCTACTGAGACTAAATCTTATCCTAATGTCAAAGCAGTGACCTCTCATCACTATGACGTTACTCCTTCGGCTGAGGGCATGCGCGACTTTTCCTCCTTACTGCGTAAGCACTCGGCCGAAGGCCACTCTCTTCTTAAAGGCAGATTAAAAAAAGAACTCAACAACGAAAGCCGAGCTAGTCACACAGACCGCAACGCGTACGCTGAGTACATTGTTTTAGATCTGGACAGCATGACTGTCCCTGGCTTTACAAACAAAATACAACTCACTGCAGCTGACATCCAACGTATTGCTGATTCTGTAATCACACAGCTGCCACCAGCTTTCCAAGATGTTACGTACATCGCCCAGGCAAGCAGCTCAATGGGTATGAAGGGCGACCGCGTGTCAATGCACGTGTACATCGGACTTCAGGTTCCACTACCAGTTAAAACGATTAAGCTATGGCTCAAACATATCAACTACACAGTCGATATGTTCTCTTCGCAGCTGGAGTTGTCAGTCAACGGACAAGCGCTCAAGTACCCACTTGATCCATCTGTAGCTGACAACAGCAAGCTTATCTTCATTTCACCACCTGATTACGAAGATGAAAACTTAGACCCATTCCAAACTACAGACGACAGACTTGTACTTGTAGAGCGTAATCAACCAGCTATCGACTTAGCACCATTACTAAACGAAGTAAGTCCAGAAGCTACGCACCAAGCAGGCATCAAGTTCAAAGATGATTTGCGTAAACGCAACGGTCTTAAGCCTAAAAAAGCTAGGCTACAAACAACTACGATCTCTGGAGAAGTACAAGACGTACTGCTTAATCCTGATCAAATGTCCGTACAAATCATTGACACAACAAGCCTGCCGTTCGTACGTTGTAATATCAATGGAGGCGACAGTGGAGCGTATTGGTTCAATATTGACGACCCGACTTATATGTACAATTTCAAAGACGAACCAGTTTTTGAAATCGAAAAAGCCGATCGTGAGTTCTATGCTTCTATCTTTGATACCTATAGCCAAGAACTTGCTGATCGTGGTCGTGTTGCTCGGCCTGTGGCTCTTCGGGATTTTTATACTGATACTTACTACAACGGTTTATTTGATCCTAACATTAATCAATTTGATGATGACTTCCCGCTAACACCTACGCAAAAGACAAGCATTCAAAGCTTCATGCGTAGTCACGGCCGGCAAGAACCTGACTTCATTCCAGATGCACAGGTAGTGTTTGACCCATGCACAGACGCACCGTCAGTCCAAATGGAACAAACACCTTACTATGTGAATATGTATCGCAAGACCGACTACATGTTAAAGCCTGCTGATGCACCTGAGCTTACATACGGTACTGCAGCTCAGCTCTCAGATGTTGTTCCGCTTACATACAAACTAATCCACCACATGCTTGGTTCAGGTGCAGCAGAAACAGAACACTTTATTAATTGGCTCGCATACATCTATCAGACACGACGCAAGTCGATGACTGCATGGATATTCACAGGCATACCAGGCACTGGTAAAGGTTTATTTGCCAACAAAATCTTAAAACCATTGTTCGGGCATTCCCACGTGCCAATGAAGTCACTCGAAAATATCGAAGAACAGTTCAACCTCTACATGCGTAGCGCGCTGTTCTTAGTCGTAGATGAGTTCCGTATGACGGATGCTCATGGTGGTAGCCTACGGATGGCTGACAAGCTCAAGAACCAAATCACAGAGCCCACCATGACAATTCGCGCTATGCGCGCCAACCAAATCGAGTTGCCGTCATACACTAACTTTATCTTCCTGACGAACAGGCCAGACGCTGTAAAGATTGAACCTGGCGACAGACGTTACAACGTCAGCCCTCGCCAGGAAACAAAGCTTGAAGTAGCACTGCCTGAAGTTATCGAAGGTATTGATGAGCTAGAAACTGAGCTACATACATTTGCGGGGGCCCTAGCCAACTTCGACGTAGATAAACGTATGGCTCGTACCTGCATGAACAACGCAGCCAAGGATGAGATGCGTACTGTAACGATGTCTGTATTCGAGGAGTTCTGCGAAGCACTACAACGTGGCAACCTTCAGTACTTCTTAGACGTACTCGAGATTGGGTTGGACGATACATTCAACACTGGACGGATCGTTAGTGCACAACGATTTGTAAAAGCTTGGATTGCTGACGCAGACAAACACGGCGTATCCGTTATCTCAGTTGAGCATCTCCGCACTGTATATCACACACAAACAGAACAGCATCCGGTAATTGCAAACCGTGAGTTCCATAAACGTCTCGATAGAAATGGGTTACGCGTACAACGTAAACGTGTCCCGGGAGTCGGGCGTACTACTGAAGCTGCTCGCGGCATTGTAGTTGAGTGGACCGTAGACAACGAACAACTGTCCGAAGTCATTGAACAACATTTTGATGATCAAGATAAACGCTTGATTTTAAACAAATAGTTATTAGTGTGACTAATATGAACAAACCAACAAGGAGCTGTTTATGGTTGTCATGACTCAGGAGGAGCGGCCTGACACCCTCAAGCCGTTAAGTAAACCAACTACATTCGGTCCAGTTGTTGCCTGGTCTTACTCGGCACTCAAAGTATTTGAAGAGTGTCCGTACCGCACATACATCTCTCGTGTGAAACGTATCCCAGAACCGTCTAGCCCTGCAGCTGACCGTGGTTCACAAATCCACGATGAAGCTGAGCAATATGTAGACGGCCGTATCGAAGAGTTCCCTGACTCACTAATGAAGTTCGAAGCACAGTTTGCTGAACTACGAGCTGGCTACCTTGACGGCACTGTCGAGTTAGAAGGTGAGTGGGGCTTTACTACTGATTGGGAACCAACCGGCTGGTTGTCAAACGACACGTGGGCACGAATCAAACTCGATGCTTACGTAAAACAAGATAAAACATCGGCTCGTGTTATCGATTACAAAACTGGTAAACGGTTTGGTAATGAGATTGCACACAGCCAACAATGTTTGTTGTACGCAATTGCAGCATTCGCCAGGGATCCTGATCTTGAGTATGTACGTACTGAGCTCTGGTACTTGGATAAAGCTGAAACTGCTACACAAGATTACACCCGTAAAGAAGCTATGCAGTTCATGCCGAGCTTTCATGAACGTGGTGTAAAAATGACGACAGAAACTGAGTTTGCTCCAACACCCAGTAACTCAGCCTGTCGCTGGTGCTCCTATCGCAAAGGAGAGCACCCTGAATGTCTGTGGGGCGTTAACGCCTAACTGACATACGCGAAGTCCCGTCGCGGCTAGTAGGTTTTTCCCTCTAGTTACTACTCGCTGCGGCGGGACAAACCCCTTCAACAACTAATGGAGATAGTCATGCAAAAAGTTGCACGCTACGGCCTGTCTGGATTACTTGCACTTGTTGGTGCAACCATTTCTCTGCAAGCCCTCAGCTTCGCGTTACAAGGCCTACTAGGTCTAGTAGCTACAAGCGCGTTGACCTACTACTTATGGAAATACATGAATGACACTGATAACCAACCTGCTTAAAGCTTCGTACTTCCTGTTGGAAGCTGCGCAAATCATCCTACTTATCAAATTTTTATGGAGTAAATACAATGTGGATCGCTGGTTTACTGTCCGCTCTCGGACTACTGTTTCTGATATTTAAGTTCGGCATTCGCCGCGTCGTCTCGTACGACATCCCAATCGATGTAGCTGTTACAGGCTTCTTGATGTGGGCGTTTGCTGGTACATACAGCGGCATGATGGCTGCCATGATTGGCGGTCTGGTTGTGTCTGTTGTTTTGTACGTACTCAAGCGTACGATCGTTCGCGAAGTTCTCGTGTTCGAAACACGCAACGTTCAGATTGCCAAAAAGCTGTCTGTCCCTGTCCCCACTTATCAGTGGGTTACTGTCAACCCGGCTTAGGTTTTCCCTTGCCTGATAATATTAGCTGTACTAATATTCTGCTACAAGGATGAACCATGCTAGAACCATTTGAGCATCAGTCAGTGACGACTGATTTCATTACCACCAATCCCAGAGTGCTTGTCACATCAGACCCTGGTACGGGTAAAACTCGTAGCGTGCTAGACGCATACATGCAGCGCCCTGAAGGTCGCATGCTTGTGCTAGCTCCGCTGTCTATCTTGGAAGCGTCATGGGCCGATGACATTAAAAAGTTTACGCCCGACCTGACATACACAGTTGCTTATGCACGCAATCGTGCCAAAGCATTTGAGTCTGATGCACAAATCATCATCACTAATCACGATGCTGTTAAGTGGCTGGTCAAGAACCAGCACGTACTCGACGGCTTCAACACCTTATGTATTGATGAGTTCACTGCGTTTAAGAACAAAGATAGCCAGCGTAGTAAAGCCGCGCTAAAGGTTGCCAAATTGTTTGACTACCGCATTGCTATGTCAGGTACGCCAAACAGCAACACAATCTGTGACATCTGGCATCCGACGCTCATCGTAGACGACGGGCACCGGCTTGGTCATCGGTTCTATTCTTTCAGAAGTAATGTTTGTACGCCCATGTTCAATGGGTTTGCCAACGAATGGAAAGACAAGCCAGATGCTGAGCTCATGGTTGCTGCTGCAATCAAGGACATAAACATCCGCTACGAGCTCGAAGAATGCATCGACATGCCTGAGCAGTCTTATCACACCGTCACCACCCAGCTGTCTCCAACTATGCTTAAAGCATACAAAGACCTGGCGGATGACAATGTGTTGTGGACTGGCGAGGCCACCATTAACGCCGTACATGCTGGGGCCCTGACAAAGAAGCTTCTACAGCTCTGTACAGGCGCAGTTTACGACGAAAGTGGTGATGTCGTTGGCTTACACGAAGAAAGATACAACCTTGTAATGGAGCTAGTTGAGCAGCGTAACCATTCGTTAGTTGCATTCAACTGGTCCCACGAACGCGACTTCTTAGTCGCTCAGGCTGAAAAGCGCGGTATCAAATACGGTGTCATTGACGGCAGTACCCCTGCTAACAAACGCAAAGACATCGTCGACCGCATGCAGGCTGGGCAGCTCAAGGTTGTGTTCGCACACCCACAGTCTGCGGGTCACGGTCTCACCATGACTACAGCAACAGCTGTTATCTGGGCGTCACCTACATACAACGCTGAACACTACCAGCAGTTCAACCGTCGTATCTATCGTGCCGGCCAGACTAAACGAACTGAGGTCATCCATATTGCAGCCGAAGACACCTGGGAACCCGGCGTGTACGAAAAGCTGCAAGGCAAACTCGGCCGCATGGAGAACCTATTAACGATACTCAAAGATCTAAACTCAATGAAGGAAGTCGCATGAACATCAACGAACTGATTGATCAAAAGAAAGACATCAAACAACAAATGGCTGACCTAAATGGACAGCTAAAAGCTTTAAGAGAGCAGGAGTCCGAAGTGGACATAGCTCTTCTTAAGAAACTAGATACAGAAGGATTGTCACGTACGGCAAACGAAGTTGCTTCTGTATCTATCAACGAAGAAGTCGTACCGGACGTTCAAGATTGGGACGCCCTGTATCAACACGTTATCCAAACGGGTGACTTCTCACTAATACAAAGACGCATCTCATCGACTGCATACCGTGAGCTTCTCAAAATTGGCGAGAACGTTCCCGGTCTACAGCCGCGCGAAATTCGTCGCATCAACTTCAGAACTCTGTAACTAACTAACTTAAAGGTAACTAAATATGAGTGAACTAGCATTAGCATTAACCGATGACAAAGTACCAGCACACGTTGCAAAGGGTAACGGCCGTGGTAACGAAGACGTAAATGGGTCTAGCTTAACTATCCCACGCGTCAAGCAACTACAAAAAATGTCGGACGAAGTCGACAAGCACCACCCAAATCATATCGAGGGCGCAGGTGACGGTGACTTTATGAACTCACTAACTCGTGAGCTATACGGCGAAGAACTGTACTGCATCAACATCAAATTCAAAGACGAGTTTGTTGTATGGAAAGACCGTGAAAAAGGTGGCGGTCTTCTTGGTACGTTCAAGACCGAAGCAGAGGCCCGCGAAGCTGTATCAGCTACTGATCAGCCCGTCGACTATGCTATTCGGCCTACACATACACACCTTCTGCTAATCAAAGACCCAAAGACCGGTGAGCTCAGCGCCCCTGTGCTTATGGACTTTGCAGCATCCAAGCTGAAGCCCAGTAAAAACTGGAACAGTCAAATCAACATCAAGGGCGGCGACCGTTTCGCAGGCCTGTGGAAGTTGAAGTCTGTACCAGTAACTGTTGGTAACAACACTTGGATGAACTTGGACATCGACTTTGTCGGTTGGACCATGGCAGACGACTACAAACTAGCCGAAGGTATCTTCGAGCAGTTTGAAAACACCGCTCTGTAGTTGAGTAAGTGCAGTGAACGAGCATAGCTTTATCCGATCTGTGCATCGTTCACTGCATAACAACGTTATCAAATGGAAAATCCATGACCGCTACAACGGCGGTGTGCCAGATGCATTCTATATGGGGCCAACAGGTTCTCTGTGGGCCGAATACAAATACCTCAAACAACTCCCCAAACGCGACACAACAAACCTTCGACTTGGACTGAGCTTACTGCAAATTGAGTGGCTCAATCTTTTATATGAATACAAAAACAATGCTTGCTTGATTCTTGGTGCTGAAAATACGGCGCTCATTTTATTAGAGAAACAATGGACAACTAATATTAGTAAACAGTACTATATGGAACATTGCGTACCGCGAAAGGAAGTCGCGGACTACATACAATCCATCTGTTTACCGGATCCGTACGATGTCAAAAGCCAAGAAAGGGCTCCCCATAGCTGTGACCAACTTACGTAAAATATGGGAACGAAAGAAACACCAACTAGAGCTTACTCAAGTCGAAGCAGCAGAAAAACTTGGGTGGACCCAAGGCGCGTTTAGTCAGTACTTAAATGGTATTACCGAGCTAGGCCCAACAGCTACTATCAAATTAGCTAACTTTCTTGGTGTAGACCCAGAAGAAATTGACCCGGCAATACACGACGACCTACCGGGAATCCATAGAGTACCTGTCCGATACGACATGGACAATACCAAAGCTATAAACGATCGCTACGTACACGTATCAATAAGTGATGATCTGTTTCGAGTTCAAATCAAACCAGAGTTTTGTACTGATAGTATGCGTAAGCGCTTCCCGCATCTTTCTAAATCAAAAAGCCAAATCGTTTGTGCAGACGAAAGCAAAACATATAGACCACGGTCCACAGACAACGAACCGTTGTATCTAATCTGCCGAAAAGGGGAGACACGATTTGATATCGTGGAAGAGTCACAGCTGCCGCCAAGCAAAACACTATCGAAAAAATTCACGATTGTAGGATTGGCCTACTATTGATTCACGTTACTTCAATGACAAACGATATTAGCTATGGGAATATTAGCAACAGTAATGACGCAAACGTCACTACAGAAAGGTATTAAGGATGAATGATCCGGTTAACAAACCAGACCACTACAACACAGGCGGTGTTGAGTGTATCAAAGCTATTGAGGCGAGCATGTCGCCTACTGAGTTTAAAGGCTATTTGAAAGGTAACGCGATGAAGTACCTATGGCGCTACTCTTACAAAGGGCACGATGTTCAAGACCTTAGCAAATGTATTTGGTACACAACTCGGTTAAAGGAGCACATCGAAAGTGAGTCTACTAACATGGCTGGTCGAGAAGCACGGACCGTTTATGGACATACAGGAACTAGCTGATCTGCAACGGATCAAAAAGCATTCTGTTTACCAGCAAATATATCTGGGCAAACTAGATATTCCGCATGTAAAACGTGGGAAAAAATACCTGTTTCCCACTCCCGAAGTAGCCAAATACTTCGAAGACAACCTACAAACTTCCACTATTCAAGGGTGCGAAGCACATCAGTAGGTTTTAATTGGGTATACCGTTTGAGCTGCCCCCAGGTCTTGTGACCAGAAATTACAGCAACCTCGGGGATGCTCAAACCTTTTTCAAAGAATCGGCTTATCGCCTCATGCCGCAAGTCATGAAACGTCAATCCATTAATCCCAGCTTTACGTGTAACCAGCGCAAATCTGTCTGAAATAGACGCACTACGTGCCACTGGAACCAACCTAGCACCCGGCTTTGCGTATTTCATCGCACGTGAGAGCGCCAGTTTTAAGGGTCTATGTACTGGTATCGTCGTAAACGAACTGCTCTTACTACGTACATGTTCTCGGTCCCTGATCCGAAGCACGTTGTTGTTCCAATCCATATCTTCAGCATGCAGCTGATGTATTTCTTCCTGCCGCAGTGACGAGTGCACGGCTATTCTTATTGTGTCGCCAATCCAATGCGTGCCTGCTGCTCGGAGCAAACGTATGTACTCACCAGGCTGTAGTCGACGGTCGCGTTTGTTACTACCGCCGATCAGTTTGAGCTGAGACATCACACGCATAGTCGTACGCACAGGGTTTTCTGACAGCTGCAACCCCCACAACGTACGAGCCATGTCGATCGCCTGAGCAAGATAGGTAAGTTCTTGGTTCAAGGTCGAAGCAGAAACAACAGCGCGCCGAGCTCGGCCGTACTCAAGTATCTTTTCTGGTATTAAATCAGACACCGGTATATTCGCGAACTCCCTGGCGGTCAAACGAACCGTAGCTAGTTTGCTTTTGCCAAACGTTGTATCGCCCTGGTCCATTTCGCGTATGTAGCGTTCAACAATTGAGCCAACAGTAATAGACCGTAGACCACGGACATCAGTCCACGAACCATTGTCCATAGCTGCTTCGACTTGTGTCGCCCACGAACGAGCTGCTGCTTTTGTTTGAAATGTTTTGGCTACGCGCTCGTAACCACGTTTACGGACTATAGCCTGATGTTGACCGTCGCGTTCTCTAAAAGAAGCCAATTGTACCCTCCGTGTACCAGAGGGCATAGTATGATCAGAATAATCCTAAAAAACAACGGCTTACAAAAATGGCGGAGAGAGAGGGATTTTCTCCTCTAGACGTGCGCAATTGTACTAAAATCAATAGTTTGCATTACATACATACTAACTCGCTACATACATCGACTACGACTTTGAACCATATAAATGTAGATAGTTCGATATGTATTGTACCAAAGGTACACTTAGTCAAAAGAATCTTAGCCCGAACAAAGCCCAGGCTTCCCTAGATCAGTAACGATGGTTGCTCTACTGTTTAATCAGCTTGAGCAAACGCCAAACGATGGGGTGTTTTTGCTTACGAAAATGTTCGTCCCAGCCACCAGTCACTGGTGGTTTAATGGGGTTTCTCATAAAGCACTTCCCATCAGCGCCATCGTCGTATCCACCTCGTTGATATACGACAAGTCGCATGCCGTACTCCTGTAAAAGTTAACGACAAACAACAAATACCACCGTAAAAATATTAGCGCAACTAATATTTGTTACTGGAGCGGGTTGGATAATGCGTCCAATCCCTTCCAAATATCATCGATTTCGCGGTCAATTTTGTTAAACCGCCCACTAATACCATTCACCTTTTCTTTAAACTGCTCAACCAACAGGTCGTTCTCGACGGTTGTCTTCTCTACTTCGGCTATGCGGTCACGCAAATCAAGCAGCTGTTTTTGGTTTTCCATAATGGTTTCAAGGTTTGTACCAAGCACCGTCAGCTTTTCGGCTGTCTCACCAGAACCAGCGACTGCGGCCTCCACAGACTCTATCCGCCCGTAAAACTCCGCGACTGCCCATATACCGCCAGCTAGAGTAGTGCCGATAGACAATACGATTGCAATCCATACGCCACGAAGCTTCGTGCCGCCGATTGTTAGCTCTGTGTCTTCGAGGCTCATTGGTACATGTACGCTTGTTGATCGGCATAGATTGCCTCGCCTTCACCCAAAACTTCGGCAGCTGTTTTGTAATCACCCAACAAGAAGTCATGAAACGAAATGCCGCCAATGTTGGTTGTCCACTCAACACTCAATATGTCGTTGGTGGCGGAATAGGAGATAGATGCCTCGGCCATAGACTGA
>Ga0098046_1000484_pt1 | contig 14535 bp, 22 predicted proteins | sample 11BtaG_FD_77067 | JGI IMG/M metagenome (GOLD analysis project Ga0098046, IMG submission 77067) | Marine viral communities from the Subarctic Pacific Ocean - 11B_ETSP_OMZ_AT15265_CsCl metaG | ecosystem: Environmental > Aquatic > Marine > Oceanic | place: Pacific Ocean | collected 2015-01-16
GCGCATGGTACAATGCCCCGCTAATCAGGACACGACAATAGCCGCATTCAAGGCCGCTGTGAATACATCTGATGGATCGCTTGATCTAGATGATGTCAAGTACATCAGGGTGACGAATCTTGACAGTACTAACTCAATCACTCTTTCTTTGCAGATCTCTGCAGCTGAGAATGGTACGGCAGACGCCTCTACAAGTATCCTCCTCGCTGCAGGTAGAAGCTTTATTATGGGGTCTCCACACGATGGCATTGCTACGGATGATGATGGCACCACCGTTATTACCGACAGCAACCTTAATGATCTGGAGAGTCTGATTGTGGACCCCATGACAAACAGCGTTACTGTGGAGTTATTTATCGCAAGTTAATACCGACTATATTTGCACCATGCCAGGACTAAGAAAAATAATGCAGCGGGGAAGAAATAACCCCCTGTTCTTTCAGACTCTTCCATCTCAAACCCCTAAGCAGGTAAAGGAAGAGAAGATTCAGAAAAAGATAGACGAGGTGTACGGTAAGGGATATCAAGCCCCATACGATGACGATGGTCCTTACGGTCAGGAACCAAAAAGGAAGTCTGGCAACGCTGGCTTCAGAATGGTGAAAAACAATCTAACAGGAAGACAGATGAAGATAGCAAAGCAGACTGCCCCGTTTGACGAGATCAATGGGGCCGACTTTGCGAAGCTTCGCGAGGCGCTCATGGGTAGGGGCAAGGTCAATGCCAAGGTCTATCAGGATGGTACTGGCTCAGGAGATCGAACGACCACTTCAGAGTACTTTGATCAGAGACGGGCTCAACAAGCACAAGCTCGTCGCGATAATATGTCTTCTGGCCAACGCCTTGGTGAGGGTGTGTTCTCTCAGGCTGTTCAAAGCATGGATAGCAAAGCTCAGGATGCCGTTGTTCCGTTTGCAAGAGAGATTGAAGGTGCCCTCGCCAATGAGAGTAAATGGGCCGAGGATTTTGCTGAAAAGATTTCTGCAATGGGCTACAGTATGGATGATCTTAAGTCTGGCAAAGTCCCTGCTCACACTATTGCCTCTGTAACTGGAAGAAGCGGTCAAGCCGCCAACTTGCTGAGAAGTTCGATGGTTAACCAAGGCGGTCTCGATATGAAGGATGCTAATTATCTGATTGCGGGGCTGTCTAAGTTTGGCAGAAACATTGAGGACGGTATTATCAACGTATCTGACATGGACAACATGATGGGTGAACTTGGGTATACTTCTGATGATGCTGCATTTATGGGTGACGCAATATCTAAAGGCGGCATGGACGTAAGTCAGTTTAATACTAGACGAATGGAGGAGCTTGGCGAGGGTGGCGGTCAGAGAGATGTTTCTGGTGGTGTAGAGGCCTTCCCGAGCGCTAATGAGTTTAGAAAGTCTCAAAAGAATAATACGGGTAGGGATGGCTCCTACAAAGGAGGGTATGGTAAAAACAACGTAACGTTTGGTAGAGAGAAGTTTAGAGAGACTGACCAGACAATGAGGCCTGACGAGGATTTTCCAGCACAGGAGCTGCCACAGGAGGTGGTGCAGAATCAGCCAGATCCGATTGATCCAATTCAGGGGAGAGGCTTTGAGCTCGAAAGGCCCGAACCCACGCGAGATATTATCCCCCCACCTCAGGTTGAGGAGAAGCCAGATCCAGTTGTACAGGAGAAGCCAGTCATTCGCGGTTGCATGGACCCAAAGTCCACGAACTATAACCCCAGGGCTACTGAAGATGACGGATCATGTGCATACCCACCGAAAGAAGAAGAAGAGCAGGCGCCAGCTAGAGAGCCTCTTGGTAGATTCGACATAGGTGGGTTTGAACCGATGCCTTCAGACAAGTTGGGCGAAGGCGGCGCTATGGGTAGGTACAGCGATGCTATGCTTGGTCAGGAGCTTAGAAATCAGGCTGCTGCAGCTGGCGTTAACAGAATGGGATCTGCGCTCAAGGCTAAGCTTAACGCTATGGGAAGAAAGTACAACACCATGGGGTCGATCAACCCTAAGGGTATGCGGTTTGTAAGGAGACGATAACAATCCCAGTTTACTGGGTAAAAAAAAAGGCCCCTTTCGGGGCCTTTTCTGTTTATCTACATCACTCGTTCCACCGAGCTTGTGCAATCTGGAAGCTGTACTCATTGCCTACAGAGTGCGGATTTAGATGGACAACACCTTGATCATTGATAACCACAGACGTTGCATCTGGTTTTGCTGTGTAGTAGTCTACGTAGTCCTCATTCATGACGATGTATTTGCCGATGCACTGTGGCTCGCCCTGCTTGTATGGCACAACTACGTATACCCCAGGATCTTCGTATGTAAAGAATGACTGGTCAGCAGGCAAAGAGGCAATATCCTTGATCTCCTTGGTAAAGAATCCTTGAGGCGGAACAAACTTTACACCGTTCTCAGGGTTCACACCCTCAACGACAAATACTACAAATGTGTCTGTAGAGTCTACGTTAGATGAGAACGACTCTGTGAATGTCCGTGAAAGCTGCGCCGATGCGGTAGTCGCGATCAGTACGGCTAATGCTGTAAGTAAGTTCTTCATCTTATTTGTTTGATTGTCTCTCCCATGGAAGAGGTGAATTTAAGTGATTGATCGTAAGGATCATCTCTTCGATCTGAGCTCCGCTATAGCGCTTGTGCAGTCGATTGTTCTTTGACGCCTCGTCGTCCATAAAAAGCAATCCTACAATTACGAGGGCTGCTGCTGTTAGTGTGTACTTCATTTGTGATTGGATTGAATTTTGTAACTTTGTCTAAATCGCTGATCTCAGTATATGGAGAACTTTCGATACTCACAAATTTGGCTTGCAAAAAAACCTTAACGTCTTGAAAAAGCCGTACTTTAACGCCAAGAAGAAACGAAAGGACTCCGCTGTGGAGAACGAAAAACGAAGACTTCATAATGAAGCTATCAGAAAATCTATCACTCGCCGAATGCCTCAAGAGCAAAACAGCAACGAGGCTCGGGATAAACAATGAGCCAGATGATGAATGGGTTGTCGAAAATCTCAAATCGGTTGCAGAGCGGGTATTTCAACCTTGTCGCGACCATTTCGGAGTTCCTATATATGTGTCGTCAGGGTATCGCTCGCCTGATCTCAACCGTGCGATCGGTGGGAGCCTCCGTAGTCAGCACATGGAAGGAAGAGCACTCGACCTCGATTGCGATGTATACGGCTCTGTCACAAACTCTGAGCTCTTCAAATACATTAGAGAGAATCTGGAGTTTGATCAAATGGTGTGGGAGTTTGGTGATGACGATAATCCTAATTGGGTACACGTCTCTTATGTTCATGGCGGACATAATCGTAAGAGGTGTCTTCGCGCTCGCAGGGATGATAACAACAAGGTTTACTACGAAGTAATGTACAAGCAACTATGAAGGAGGAAGATTTCGACAACATCAGCTTCTTGGATCAGGACAAGCTGAAGAAGCAAGAGGCTAAAATTGAGTCTGGTGAGATAACATGCAACCTCGACAACCCCGAGGATTGCGAAAGCTGCAGCGGATAATGTTAGGTCTAGGTCTAAATATGAACTCGTCAGCTACGGAGGCGAGTGCCTCAAAGGGGCTTCCGTCTTTTTCGAATACGAAGTCGTTGAGCTTTGACGGAACTAATGATAGAGCTAGTTGGGCCTCTAATGCAACCATACCTGGTCTGATTGGAGCGGGTGACTTCAGCATATCCTGGTGGGTAAAGAAGGCTGATTTCTTTCCTGCTGGAGGTGGCAACACCCCCTTCCTGTGGAGCTCTATCTTCTTTTCGGGAGGCATCCAAAGCTTTATTATCACTGCGTATGGAGACAGTGCGGCTGGTAGCCTTCCTGGAACGATTGGGGTACAAATTGGAAATGGGTCTACCATCAATTTTTTGACGCTCAATACAGGTGATTTACGTTCTTCTGTTGGAGACAACACTTGGCATCATTGTGTGATTACCTCTAACGCTGGATCAAGCACTAGAACAGGTAAGCTGTACATCAACGGCTCGGATGTGAGCGCAGCATCTACTTCAAATAACTTGGATTTTAGCAGTACAAGCCTTGGAGACATCGCTATAGGTTCTGGTACGTTTAACCTCGGTTCTGATACATTCTTTCAAGCTGAGATTGATGAGCTTTCAATGTACAACTCCGAGTTGAGTTCTTCTGATGTATCAGCTATCTACAACAGCGGAGTGCCTGCGGATGAGTCATCGAGGTCAGGACTGGTTGGCTACTGGAGACTTGAGGACGACGGAAACGACTCTAGCAGCAACAGCAATAACTTGACGATTACAGGAGCAACCTTTACAGACGACGTACCATCATGAGAAAGTATGCAATCATAAACACATCTGACCTTCTTACTAGGACGGCAAATGAAAGCGTTGACGGATCTGTAGATGCTCTGAGAAAGACAGTTCGGAATACAGAAAAGTCTCTTCTCAGGTGGGATGGGTCGACTCCATACGGTGCGTCATCTCTTACCGTTTACACCCATGCTGAAATCTTGAGCATCCTAAACGATGAGTCAGGAGACTGGTGGGTAGATTTAGATTCGTATCTAAACTACGAGGAATAATTTACCTCGGAGTAGAATTTCTGCACAAGAAGTCGTCCCTTCTGTGTGAGGGAGTATCTAACTCTGTAGTTGAACTTAGTCTCCTCCCTGAACAGGTGATCCTCATACTTTTGTGACGGGGTAAGCTTGTCAAAGTATTTGTACACGTAACCAGCCTTAACTAATTCGTATACAATGCGTTCGCCTATTTTTTTTGCTGAAGCATACCCGTAATCTTCTGCTGCGTAAGACAGAGTCCAGAACTCTAGATCGTAGGCCCATATCATAAACATAAGTTCCTTTTCGAAGATATCCCTCTTCATGCAGAACTCATTTACGCTCTTTCTCAGATACTTAAGGTGATTGTTTTTTACGTACCTTTGGTTAAGCTTAGAGAACTCGCGGAACATCTTGCCCCTTGATTTCTTTGCTGGCATTGAAATAAATTATACCGCAAAGATATGGAAGACGAGGATTTTTTGTACAAAATCAGGGAGTTGGCGGTTGCAATGGACGATCTTGTGGACGAATACGGAGTCAGAGATCGACTAATGTCAATTATGATTATCGGTGTGACTGAGCAGAATGAGCTAGGCGACACCAACATGAAGGCGGTGTATAGCTACAACCTCCACAACAAGGATGAGTTGGATGAACTAATTGAATTTATGCAAGACACATACGTTGAGAAAAAGGACGAAGATCCAGATCTGGATGATTTGCTCAACGGTCTTGGTATATCACTAAACTAAAATGGAAGGACTTATTAGGAAGATCGTCGTGGGGAGAGACCCAAAGGACGCCATGGCCTATTATGTTGGCATGAGGGCTGGAAAGGGCAAGGTCAGTGCCATTGTTCTTGACCATGAGCACCTCCATAGGCATGGATCAAAAAGATATCTTGTATATTTGCAAGAAGAGGATGATTCTCAGGTCCTGTGGAAGTCCATAGACAACATGCCCTGCATGGTGGAGTTTGATCTAAATTTTTAATCATGTCACATAAAAGCTATCCTAACGGGGAGTCCATCCCTCACTCGCTTCCAGATGCTTACAGATTGGCCAACACAAACTCAAAGTGCTCCAACTGTAACTTTTTTATAAGCAATCAGTCGTACTGCACAAAGTGGTCAGCCCCAGTTAGAAGTAACTACGTATGTGCTTCGTGGGCACCAAGACAGGCACCACCACCAAGAATGAGTTCAAACACATCAAATAGATCTAGAAATGTCGGAGGATACTAAGAAAAAACCAGAAGGTCTCGGTGATACTATCGCAGAGATCACTAGAGCTACTAGGATCAAGAGTATCGTTGATCACATCAGCAACAAGACGGGAAAGGATTGCGGTTGCGCGAAGAGGCAGAAGGCACTCAATAAGATGTTCCCATACGGCAAGAAGTGAAGACATTTGACTTGTTCATCGTTGAACTGGAAAAAACGGTCAACGATACCATCACTACCGACTCAGGCCTTGAGCTATACATTGAGACGAAGTTTGAGAACGGTGAGTTCGATCACAGGGTCACTCAGGGGCCAGTTGTGGCTGTACCTTTTAAGTATGACACTGGGGTCAGCGTCGGGGATACTCTATACTTTCACCACCTTGTCGTCATGCAGGAGGGTCAAGTACTTACTGGTGTTGACAATCACTACTTTGTTCAGTACGGTAAGCAAGCTATTGGTAACCAGGCCTTTGCGTACAAAAGCAAGGAGACTGGCGAAATAAAATGTCTTGGCGGATGGACACTTCTTGAACCTGTCGAAGATGAGCCCAAAGACTCTGGAGCCATTGAGATTGTAAGCCTTAAGAAAAAGCTTCCCACAAAGGGCCGTGTGGTTTACACGTGCGGTGACGGTACAGCTGATGATGTGGTTGTAAATCCAGGCGATGTGGTAGGCTTCAAGGAGAACCGAGACTACAGAATCAAAATTGACGGTGTGGAGATGTACAGAACTCGCGCCGAAGACCTTCTCTATGTCGAAGAAGAAGTTCACAACGATTGAGGCAGCCCAGCGACTCATGTACAGCATGGAGGTCGCCATCAACAATATGATTGACGAGGTGAAGAAGCCCGTCGATCCAGAAGCGGGTGGAGCTGCTAGAAAGGCCGAGCTCCAATCCATTAAGCAGACGGCCACGGATTGTAAGGAGTTGTTGGTTGAGCGCCAGCGGCTCGAACAAATGATCAAAGACCTAAGGGACAATGGACAAATCGAACAAGCGAAAGACTACTCAGGAGGTTTTGCTGAAAGATTCTCTAAATGATTGGAAGAAGATAGTCTGGCAGTACAACAGGACAGACTACAAATTCTGGGAAGAGTCTTGGAACAGAGAGTTTGAGGACTGATGCCTATCAAAGACCTCAAAGCTCGTAGGGCTTACAACAAGGCGTATCAAAAAGAGCACTACAAGAACAACAAGGAGTATTACAAGTCAAAGGCTAAAGCCTCAAAGCTTAAGCAAAGGGTGTGGAATAGGTCTTTTGTTGACAGAGTTAAGGGTCTTTTTGGCTGTGTTGATTGCGGAGAGTCCAACCCCGTAGTCCTAGAGTTTGATCACGTAAGGGGCGAAAAGGTTGGGAACATAGCAGATATGGTGCACAGACCGCTTTGTGTAGACACAATCAAAGAAGAGATTCGAAAGTGCGAGGTGCGGTGTGCTAATTGCCACAGAAAGAAGACCTTTGAAAGAAGAAACGCATAACCGCAAGTATCCCCTCAAGCTTATACCTTGTAGAAAGGGTAACTGGTCACATGTGGGTTCAAGTCCCACCTTGCGGACAAGGTAAACGTGTCGTATATTTGAACCATGCGCGTCAAGAAAAAACGCAACTACAAGAGAGAATACCGCCTCTTCCACAAAAGCAAGAAGGCTAAGAAGGCCCGCGCTGGAAGGAACTTCCGACGCAGGAGGGCCGAGAGGGATGGTAAGGTATCTAAGGGCGACGGAAAAGACGTGCATCACTACACGGTCGGGGGCAGAACCATGACCAGGGTAGAGCCAGCCTCAGTAAATAGAGGCAGGTCCGAAGCCTCCAGGAGGCCAGGGAGCAACAGAAAATAAAAGTATGCACCTGTAGCTCAACTGGATAGAGCAGCGCACTTCTAATGCGCAGGTTTCAGGTTCGAGTCCTGACAGGTGTACAAATTAAATACAATGGCAAAGGTTCAAGTATCTACCTATAAGTCTAAGAGGGTGCGACGCAAAGGCGTCCACGCAAAGACAAAGTCGTCAAAGAATAAGTCGTCAAAGAACTACTCTAAGCGCTATGCTGGCCAGGGTCGATGACTATGATGAGGACGTTATCGCAATTTGCCCCAAGGCTACAGCGGGAGACATTGTTTCAATCGGTGATCTATACATTGCACTTCCCGCTCAGCCTCCCGAAGAGGAAATTGAAGGATATGGACGTCCAAACAACCTGCAGCTGTGGGAGAGGGTTCCTATGCCATCGGAGCTGTCTAGGATTAAGACTATGGACGAGTGGAGTGAGATGCCAAGAGAGTTCAGACAGAAATTTTCTCCGTATATCGAAGAGGAGTTTCGCCGTAGGCGTGAAGGCTTTTGGTTTTTCAATAACGGTGAGCCTACATATATTACGGGCAGGCACTACATGATGCTGCAATGGACCAAGATAGATATAGGATTTCCTAACTATCTTGCATTCCAGCGCGAAATCTTTCTACACATGGCCGCGTGTGAGGCAGACCCGAGATGTATCGGGCAGCTCTATACGAAGTGCAGACGTAGCGGGTACACGAATATCTGCTCGTCTGTGCTTTTAGACGAAGCCACGCAGGTCAAGGATAAGCTTCTCGGGATTCAATCGAAGACGGGTAAGGACGCGCAAGAGAATATCTTCATGAAGAAGGTGGTGCAAATGTTTCGTCACTACCCCTTCTTCTTTAAACCAATTCAAGATGGTACCACGAATCCACGCATGGAGTTGGCTTTTCGCGAGCCGAGTAAGAGAATCACGAAGAAGAATAAGAGTGCGCAGAAGGGCGAGGCTCTTAATACGGTAATTAACTGGAAGAACACCACCAACAACGCATACGACGGCGAGAAGCTTCACCTCATGTATTTAGATGAGGCTGGCAAGTGGGAGAAGCCTTCGGATATTAGGGATGCATGGAGAATCGAGCGCACCTGTCTTATCGTGGGCAGAAAGATTGTGGGCAAGGCCCTCGTAGGATCTACTGTAAATCCAATGGATAAGGGCGGTCGAGAGTACAAGGAGCTATGGAGGGACTCAGACCCCAGCGAGAGAAACGCCAACGGGAGAACTATCTCGGGTCTATACCGACTCTTTATTCCTGCTCACAAATCTCTTGAAGGATTCTTCGATGTCTTTGGTAATGCGGTAGCTTACGACCCGCCGTCTGCAATAGAGGGGCTTGATGGTGAGGACATCGTTATTGGTGCAAAGACATACCTGAAGAATGAGAGGGAGAGTCTGAAGGGGGACCCCTCTGAGCTCAATGAGGTTACAAGGCAGTTCCCGTTCACCACCGATGAGGCGTTCCGCGATAGTATCGAGGGCAGTGTCTTTAACATCGGCAAGATCTACGAGCAGGTCCAGTACAATGACGACCTGTTCCCTAACCCTGTCGTGCGTGGCAACCTCATGTGGAAGGACGGGGTAAAGGACGGAAAGGTTGTCTTCTCTCCAGATGCAAAGGGAAGGTTTAGGATATCCTGGATGCCTCCCGAGGAGCTGAGGAATGTGTCTAAATTTGATAAAGGAAAACGTATTGCACCTAATGCAGAGCTGGGGGTAGGCGGGGTTGACTCCTACGACCTTGACGCCACCGTCGATGGACGGGGGTCGAAAGGAGCGCTACACCTGTACAACAAGTTTCACATGGAGCACCCATCGAACATGTTTGTGCTGGAGTATGCGTCCCGTCCGCCTTTGGCTAAAATCTTTTATGAGGACTGCCTGATGGCTGCCTTTTTTTACGGGTACCCACTGTTGATTGAGAACAACAAGTACGGGATTGCAAGATACTTTGAATCAAGAGGTTACGATGGGTACTTAATGGATCGACCCTCCCACTTGTCTTCGGGGTCTTCTAGTTTCAAGGTCAAGACTAAGGGTATCCCCTCAAACTCTCAGGACGTAATCCAATCGCACGCCCACGCAATCGAGGCGTATGTCCATGACCACATAGGTATCAACAGAGACACTGGTGACTATGGGAACATGTACTTCAACCGAACCCTGGAGGACTGGATTGGTTTTCAGATAGACAATAGAACCAAGTTTGACCTTACCATTTCCTCTGGGCTGGCTCTTCTCGCCGCGCAAAAAGCAAAATCAAAACCAAAGAAAGACTTCTCTGAGGCCAAATTCTTTAGGCGTTATAAGCCCATAGGATGATTTGTTATATTTGCACTATAATCGGGATAAATGTACAGCAACTCTAAGGCCAACAAATCCTTCCCTGATCCTCTGCTTCCTTCTGAAAAGAAACAAGACAAGAGGTATGGGATGAAGTACGCTAAGGCGATCGAGGCCCAGTGGAGGGGATCATCCGATAAGAACTCGCTTCAGAAAAGAAGAAGAAAGGTATTTCAAAGAAATAGGAAATACTCTTTGGGTATTCAGGACACCTCGATCTACAAGAGGCTGTTGAACAATGTCGACCCCAACTCAGGTGACGGCAGTTTGATGAACCTGGACTACACCCCAGTACCGATTCTGCCTAAGTTCGTTCGTATCGTGGTCAACAAGATTCTTTCAAAGAATCCATACCCAAATCTGGAGGCTATTGATCCGTTCTCTTCGTCTGAAAAGAACAATTACAAGCGCAGAGTAAAAAATCAGGTTGAGCTTAGGGATGAGCTAAAGAAACTTAAGGATACCACAGGGGGCCTTGTTTTGGGCGACGACCCAGACAAGCTGCCCGAGACAATGGAGGAGGCAGAAATCTACCTGGACAGCAACGTCAAGACTGACGGTGAGATATCGGCTCAGATTGCAACAAACCTTACGCTCTCCTGGAACAACTTCAACGACGGAATCTTTAGGCGCTGCGTTAATGATATCGTGGCGCTTGGTATGTCCGTTGTTAAAAGGTCCAATGACCCTAACGTCGGCATCCGCGTTGAGTACGTAGATCCAGAGAAGTTTGTTCATAGCTATACCGAGGACCCATCATTTGATGACCTTGTATATGCTGGTCACATTAAGACCATTACGATCTCTGAGCTTAAGCGCATGGCAGGGGATCAACTGTCTGAGGAGGATTACGAAAAGATTTCTCAAAAATCAAAGGGCACTGGTGTAAGCGGTAATAGCACCCAATATGATGACCTCGGAGATAGAACGATGTACGAGTACGACGAGTACACCATCGACATTCTTGAGTTTGAGTTCTTGAGTGTAGACACCATGTTCTTCGAGGAAAAAGAGAACAAGTTCGGTAACAGTAACTTCTACTATCAGGGCTTCGCTCAGAAAGGGGGCAAGGACAGTGTGTTTGAGGCATCTCCAGAAAAGCTTCAGATCGAGTGCATCTACGGGGGTGTTTACATCATGGGGACCGATCATGTGATCAACTACGGCAAGCAGACTAATATGCCCAGGAACATTCATGATCTGTCTAGGGCTAAGCTTTCATACTCTGTTGTTTCTACAAACATCAACAGAATGATGCCTAAGTCTATGGTTGATAGCTGCGTTGGTTTTGCCGACATGCTTCAGCTGACTCACCTTAAGATTCAGCAGGCCATAGCAAAGGCTAAGCCAGACGGACTGATCATTGATATCGAGGGGTTGGAGAATGTCCAGCTTGGAAAGGGTGGAGAGCTGCAACCTCTCGACCTTCACGATATCTATGAGCAGACGGGTGTATTCTACTACAGAAGCAAGAATCCCGACGGTACTGGTCAGGCCCCTCCGATTAGAGAGATCGGTAACGCCATCAGAAACATCAATGAGCTTATCGCCCTGTACAATCACTACATGAGGCTGATCAGGGATACTACAGGTATCAATGAAGCTATGGATGCATCCTCGCCTAAGGGTGATGCTTTGGTTGGGGTAAGACAGCAGGCTATTGCCGCAGGCAACAACGCCATCTACGACATCACCAATGCTTCTATGATCTTGTACAAAAAGGTCTGTAGCGATGTTGTCAAGTGCCTTCAGATTATTCCTGACGGGTCTGTTATTTCTAGGGCCTACGAGAACGCCATTGGTAAGGAGAATATGGAAGCGTTGACATCGTTTAAGGACCTGCCCATGTTTAACTTTGGCGTTCAGGTCGTGAAAGAGATGGAGACTGAGGATAAGCAGTATCTTGAACAGAGCATCCAGGTGGCCCTTGGCCAGAAGGAGATTGACCTAGAGGATGCTCTTATTGTAAGAAACATCAAAGATGTAAATCAGGCCGAGCGTCTTCTCATGGTGAAGCGAAAAAATCGCCAGAAGGATCAGGCTAAGATTGCTCAGCAAAACTCTCAGCAGCAGGCTCAGGTGGCTCAGCAGGCAGCGCAGTCTGCATCACAGGCCAAGCAGCAGGAGCTTCAGACCGAGGCGCAGCTTGAGATGCAAAAGATCCAGGCCAAAACTCAGGCTGAGATGGAGCTTGAGAAGCTGAAGCATGAGCATAGAAGAGAGATCGAAATGATTAGGGCCCAGGCTACGCTTGGATTTAGAACTGAAGACCAAGAGTTTAGAGAGAAGTTGGAGACCATGAAGGAGGAGGGAAAGGAATCCCGAGTCGACCAACAAGCATCTCTTACGAGTAAGCTTATCGCTCAGCGACAAGGCCAGGGCGGTGAGTTTGATACCACAGATGAAAACATTGAAAACAGCCTGTAATGTCTCAAGTTAATTTCGACGTATCTCAAACACTGGACATTACCTGCGTCAAGGGTGATACGTTCTCTATGGACCTCACTATTAAAGACTCCGCTGGTAATGCTATTGACATCACAAACTACGCTTTCTACTTTCAGATCTTTAAGGGCTCATCAATCATGATCTCTACCACAGACGCAAAGTCTTTTGAAAGACAAAGAATTAGTTCTGGAAATGTTGTTGTAACGATTGATTCAGATCAAGTGGCTAATAAGGGTAAGTTCAACATCTCTATATCGTCGCTTATTATGTCTGACTTTCCGTCTGGAGGGTATTTTTATGAAATGCAAATGAGCACCACTGGAGACTCTAGCGGCGTTGACACAACGATCCTTAAGGGCAACTTTATCGTGAACCCAGATCGTACCGTTCCAGCCAGAAGATAATGTCTAGCGTAACCGTAAATAGGCCTACGTTCTATCAAATTACTGTAAGCCCTGCTTCTTTATATTTGCTAACGGAAAGCAAGCCAACGACTTACATCATAACTAGACCATAATGAAGCTCGTCAAGGAAAACAAAAGGGGGAGGAAAGGGAAGATGCCCAAGAAGTTTTCTGTCAAGAGTGGAGACAAGTCTCCCTCTGGTGGCTTGACGGCGAAGGGTGTTAGAAGGTATAGAGCTGCAAATCCTGGCAGCAAGCTTAAGACTGCTGTTACTGGCAAGGTCAAGAAAGGCAGCAAGTCCGCGAAGAGACGTAAGTCTTTCTGCTCACGTATGTGTGGTATGAAGAAGAGGCTGACCAGCTCCAAGACCGCAAGAAACCCGAACTCACGCATCAACAAGGCGTTGCGTAAGTGGAAATGCCGCTGCTAAAAAAAAAATAATGCCACAAGGAAAAGGTACATACGGAAATCAAGTAGGAAGACCCCCAAAAGCCAAAGATGGCATGAGGGTTCTTAAGAAAGGATCAAAAGATCCAAAGCTTGACATTTTGAACAAATCAGTTATGGTAGATCCCCCAAAGGGATTTCACTGGATGGAAGAGAATGGCAGATACTATCTTATGAAAGGTGATTACAAGCCACATCCAGGTGCAGTTAAACAGGCTAAGTTTAAGCAGGCTAATCACCCCAAATCGTGAAGGTTTATAAGAAAGGCGGTAAGTCTAAGAAGAAGGGAAAGAGAGACGCCTGTTACCACAAGGTGAGATCTAGATATAGTGTGTGGCCATCGGCCTACGCTTCTGGCGCTCTTGTGCGCTGCAGAAAGGTGGGGGCTGCAAACTGGGGCAACAAGTCCAAGAAGAAGTAATGGCTAAGGAGGGTCTCAGAAAATGGTTCGGAAGAAACCAAGGCAGGGGCTGGGCTGACTGCAAGGCGTCAAAGCGTGCAGGTAAGTTTGTGCCATGCGGCAGAAAGAAGGCCAGCAAAAGTAGAGGCACTGGATACCCTGCATGTAGACCCACTGTGGCTCAGTGCAATAGCGCTGCCTCAAAGAAGACAAGCTCTAAACGCATCTCGTGGAAGGGTAAGAAGAAAGCCTCCTGCGGTATGCGATTAGTGAAGTCCAAATAATACCTATATTTGCACAAACTAACAAATCAAAATGGCTACTACTACAGCAACCTTCACTTTGGCGAGCAATGACTTGACAGGGGATGCGCTCGCTCTCTCTACCACAACCAACCTCAACAAGGCTGGCACACTTACTGGTTTGGACCAGACTACTGGCGTTTCTAGAATGATTATCGCTGCCGCTTCTACTACTAAGATTATCGCGGACGCTGACGATTACGCTAGTGGACCTGCCAAGAACCATAAGGTGTATGTCAAGATGTTGAGCACCGTGGCCACAGAGTACGTGACCCTCACTGTTGACTCTCAGGAAGTTGGTCGATTGTACGCTGGAGACTTCGCATTTATTCCGTTTAGCAGTTCCGATGGAACTCACGACGTAAAGGTTACGACACCATCTGGTCAGACCGACACCTCCATTGAGTTCATCGTAATTCACCAGGCATAATGGCGTTAGTTAGAGTCAGCTTGGCTTTGTCCAGCTCGGACGTGCTTTCATCTCCACTGAGTTTGGGGGTGGATGCAGGCCTTGTCGTTGACTCTGGTAACCTAATCAGAGCCAAGGTCAAGGGTACCGCAGCTGATACAAAC
>Ga0098046_1000491_pt1 | contig 14464 bp, 14 predicted proteins | sample 11BtaG_FD_77067 | JGI IMG/M metagenome (GOLD analysis project Ga0098046, IMG submission 77067) | Marine viral communities from the Subarctic Pacific Ocean - 11B_ETSP_OMZ_AT15265_CsCl metaG | ecosystem: Environmental > Aquatic > Marine > Oceanic | place: Pacific Ocean | collected 2015-01-16
AGTCGCCCGATTCAATTGCTCCTCTGACAGCATCGAGGAATCCACCTGTTGCTGCGACATAGCTGTTTGTGTCTCTGGCTGTTCTTGCTGCATCATTGAGGGCGTCTGAGAGCGGCCCTTTGCGGTTTGCAAGCGTTTGGAGGAGCGCGATCGTTTGGGCATCTGTATTCGCCTTTCTTTGGTTTACGTCCTTTACAAGAACATTTCCTTCAGCTTCTAGCCGCTCAGAGTTTCTTACAAGGGTTTCAAATGCCGCCTTATCACGGCGCAATTCTTTATACGCCCGATCCAAAACCTTGGCTCGTTCTACATAAAGGCTTTCAGTTACCAGCTCTTCGCCAAACAATGAGATCTGTTGTACCTGATCTGCATCAGCCTCACGAACCTGGCGAACAATAGCCTCTGCCTGGAAAGCATTGCTAGGATCTGCCTTGGCCAAAACCTCAATAGCTGCGTCTTGGAGACCTTCATCATCTATCAACCGGCCCACAATCGCGCCGTAGTTTGGTGGCACAACTCCATTAACAACTGCGCCAAACGCAGTGTCACTAAGCCCCATCATGTCCCTGGCCTGCCGTACAAGCTCAGAGCGTGGCGGAAGCTCCGATATGCGACTAGGATCTACCCTGAGAACCTTTGCTGCATCTATGGACGTTCCTGTGCCCTCAGCGATATTCTTCATTGCCGCAATCACACGGGCCTCTGGCGGAGTTATTCCGTCTGTCTCACGAAGCTTGTAAGCGAATACCCGGATATCCTGAGAAGGGTCTTGAGAGCGTATGCGCTTTGCTAACCCAAGGCGCTGGTGTCCGTCTGCAATGGCCATCCGACCATCAGCATACTCATAAACAGTAACAGTACCGGCTTTGTATTTGTCCCAAGTTGTAATACCTTGAAGACGCTCAGTCACACCGAACTCATCTCCACCTTCTTTGAACTGGAACGTCTTAGCGTCAACCTCAATATCCATTGGATCAAGATCATAGATAACGCCATCAAGGTTATCTACAGACCTCTGCGCAGCTTGGGGGCTAATCGGAGAGCTAGGCTCTTCCGGCATTCTGGGGATCTCGCCTTGACGTATGGCGGCGCTAGCATCCGAAAGTCTAGCCTCATGCTCAAACTCAGCTTCGATAGTATCCGGAGACTGCAACGGGTTCGATGATTCGATATCGGCCTGATTGTCTAAAGCATCGACTAAAGCTTGATCTTCTGCTGTTAAAGGCTTTTGCATTTTCCCTTTAAGAACATTCCAACCTTTACGTCCTTGTTCTGCCGTCATTCTTATAGCGGCACCGGTAGCAGGCAGAGCCGCGCCAAACGCAGCTTGCATCCCTACATTGCGAAGAAAGTCTTCGTAACTATATTCCATTCCAAGCTCGTCATACCATGCTTTAACATCAAGCTCAGTTATAGCTCCTGCGCCAGCGTTTACGGCCGCGCTTTGTGCTATGTTCTTCCAAAGAGTTTTAGACCAACCTCCAAATGGCATAGTGTAAAGTGTGACAGGATCGCCAAGTGCAGCGCCCATTCCACCTATAAACCTTGCAGAAGCAGGAAGAAATCCAGGATTGTTTCTGGCAAGTTCAACTATTTCAGTTTCTTTGTTTCTAACAAAACTATTCATAGTCTCTTCTAAAAATTGAGCATTTACTTTACCCAGCTCAAGAGGAAGTATGTTTTTATTCTGTTCAATATAAGAATATATTTCTTCTGTTCTTGCTTCGTATCTTGTTGGTGAATTTTCAAAAAGCCAAATTGCAGGATTATCAAACTCTCCTCCCGTTGAATTAAGCTCCTCAATGATTGGAGACCAGATATCAAGCAACGTAAAGTTCTTACTGTTAGAACCAGTGCCGCCGGTGTATATCATAGCGTCAAAAGCGCCGGTTAAATTTTCCGTTAGAGAATTTGGCGTTTCTGTAAGCGCGTCTTCTGGAACAAAATCTAACTTATCAACCTGATCGAAGTTCATTTTTGCGCCTCGATTAACTTCATAATGTCAAATATTATGGGTTTGCGATCATCGTCAGCAACGAATATTGGCCGACCGCTATCTGGATCGCCATATAAAATTGCAAATTCATTTCCGCCCCTAGCAACTACTTTGAACTTGTAGTTCCCCACAACAGGAACAGTTAAAGCTCCGGCTATAGCTTCAGCCCTACCCTGAGATATAACTTGCCCCCCAGACGCGACAGCAAGAGTTTCAGATGTTATTCCATTCAACGCATCTTCAAACATATCCGCCGTTATTTCTGTTGGAACGAAAGTGGGCTGGCCCCGGACTTCTTGAATACCGCCATAATATTCTCCGTTAGAAAATACTTTCCCTCCGATTGCAGAGTCTATGGCATCAAGCCAAATATCCTCATCGAAATCTTCACTTAGCCTCGCGGTATCTGCATATATAGCAGTGGCTACCTCACGCACGATTTTAGCTGTCTTTGGAAGGTATCTAAGAGCCTTGTTTGTTTTTTGGTTGAATGGCAAATCTGTTTTTGCCGGGGTAAAACCAATAGGCTTGAACCCATCATTTAAAGCATCTAGCCCACGAAGGGCAATGTTGGCTGTATGCGTATTGCCATCAGCAACAAGAGCGCCGATTCCTGCAAACTCAGGGGCAGTATTGGATATTTCCGCAAGCATAGCAGGTGCATCTGAACCGCCAGCATCAGTTATAGAACCCATCAAAAACATTTTTGTTTGCCGATCCGCTGTCAAAATAAAGTCGGAAAGCATACTTTTTTCTTGTTCAGTAAAAAATTTAGGTTGGATCATATATTTAGATGCAATTATTTTAGCATCGGTTATTCTTTTTTTAATTGTTGCAGATGTATTTGTTGGATTGAATATATCAATATTTTCAATTGCAATTAAATTATTGTTCGAATCCCTGACCCCAACATTCATGGCAAAAGTTAATGGGTCATTTGCAAGTTGGGTCTCCATGTTGCTCAACATCTTTTCCGCAAGCTTTAATTGTTTTAGCTCAATAGATGTATCAACACCCTCCGCGCGAACTCCTGAGATGTAATCAGCAATCTGCGTTGGGGTATATGCCTGCAATCGAGATCCAAGCTCTCCGGTTTCTAATAAAGTTCCAAGCTCCCCTTCCAAATCTCCACGCAAATTAGGTGGGATTCCAGCGAGTCTTTCCACAAGATTCGCCATGTCTTCAGGATTTACGGCTATTCCTTTGTCAACAATATCCTGGAATGTGCTTACATCGTTTGATAGAGCATCGACCACTGGCTCGAACTCTGCTTTTTCGGCATCAGACGCAGCCTTAATAGCTGTTTTAGCGGCTGTTAGATAAGCTTGGGCAACTTGCAATGTTTCAGCTTCTAGCAAGGTATCAATGCCAGCTCCCCCTAGTCCCTGTATCCCGGACTTGAGAGACTCAACCTCATCATAGAGATCCTCAGCAGTCATAGATCTATATACTGATGCGTTCTCAGCGTTAAACTCTAAGTCTGTAATAGCAAGTCTTGCCGCTGCACCCTGATCTCCAAGGGCATCTGCGCGCTGTTTTAGAGTGGCAATTTGCTTTTCAGAAGGCATGCCGCCCAAAGCGAGAACTCTCTCAAGCTCTGCGACTTCCGATACAACAGCGTTATTCTCACCCCTGGTTACAGCAAGAGCGGAATTATAATCTGCTTTGAGTGATTTTCTGATGCCTTGCGTTTGAGATAACGTCATACCAGGGAGAGGCTGGGTCTCCATGATTGTAAGCATTTCTTGCTTTTCCTCAAGTGAAGCAACATTAAATTCATACACCATCTTTTCTTTGTAAGCGGCATTGTAAACATTCTCAGCAAAAGCGGCGGCATCTTTTTCCGTAGCGCCAAGACCTATCAAAAGTTCTGTTTCAGTAGCAATTTTTTTGTTTATTTCTTCCATCGTCATGCCTGGAAGAATAGCTGATTCTAATATGCTCTTAGATCCGCGCTCTGCTGCATCAGATCTTTTAACAGCCTGTTTCTGAGCCTGCAATTTAACATAATAGTTGGAATACTTTTCAGTCGCAGTGGATGCCGCACCTTGCAAATTGACCTTTAAGACAGAAGATGCTGTTGGATCTATTACCCTAAGAGACTCCGAGTAACCGTCTGTTACGTCTGCAAGCTGTGATTGAATAACTGAAAAGGGAGTTTCATTCTTCTCACCGTCAGTTAAAATACGAGAGATTTCAATTTCAGCAGTGTTTTGTATTTCAGCAACAGCAACGCGACTTCCAAGCTCATACGCCGCACGATCAGCAATGGTAAACGCACCACCCTTTTCATCAATAGCCTCTAGCGTTGAGACCGCACCTTCCTCACGCACCCTTTCTTGGCCTCTTATTTCAGCAGCCCTAGATGCTTCCTTAAAAGCGAACTGAGACATCCGGTCAAGTTGCTGAGAAAGGTTCTGAGAATATCTTGCCTGCTCACGCGTATCAGCAAAATCAATACTACCTGGTTGACGGGTTCTTACACCTAGTCGCTGATATCGTGGGAGCTGTGCCATTCTTTAACCTAACCTATGCTAGTTGACCGGCCATGTAGGCCGCTTCACCAATACTTGCCGCTGCGCTTACGTTTGCACTTAGCTGGGCAGTTCGACCAGCGGACCTGTATATTCCAGCCTGTTGTGTTGCCTCACCTAGAGCGAGAGCAGCGTTGTCCTCAGAGATTGCGAACTCCCTGCTGCCCTCAGACATAGCAAACATCTGCATAGTTGCAGCCGATCCAGATGTAGGATCTACACCACCAGCACCGGCACGGGCAATAATTGCAGACAATGTTTCATTTAGATTTCTCAAAGAATCCGATCCTTGCTGTTTGTAAGCAATCGCCTCAGATCGCCCCTTTAACTCCGCAGCCTGAGCTTGTTGCTCATAGCCTTCCCGTTGAGTGCGACCGACATCCCGTTGAGCGCCTGCTTGTGCAACCTTACTGCCTATAGCTAAAACGGTACTGGCTGTTGAAACTACCGGTCCTATGACTGCCATTGCTTCCATGTTAATTCCCCACGCTTAAACGGTACTCAAGACCGAGAACAATCATTTCCAACGGAACGCTCTGGCTGATAGTGATCTGCCCCGTTCCACTAAAGCCCAGCAATCCGTGCATAGTTTTTATGCCAGTGAAAGGCTCAACCGCAGAATCCAATACATCTTCGCCAAAGTTCCTAAAGGAAACCTGTTTGCCGTTAATGGTCATGTCCTGTGTACTATTGACGATAGCATCAACCTGGATAATCCGCTTCTTAAATCCCTGCACAGATCCAGAAGAAAGCACCGGTTCCGCAGGCATTGTCCTGGCTGTGACTGTATAGTTCAGTCCAACCTGATAGCTAGACGTAGCTGGTGAGGCAAAGGTAATCGTGTATGGGGAAGCCGGGACCACCTGTTCTGGCTCTAGGACGCCATCTCTAATGATCTGGACTGTCTCCCCCTGCAACTGATCCATCGTCACTGAGGAAGCCGCTCCGCCGCTCTTAACGCTATCCAGCGTGAGATCCGGGTCAAACTTCTCGAGCATATAATTATCTGCGCCATTTATGGTGCGCTTAACGATCACATAAACATCTGCAACCTCAACACCGACAGCGATATACTCACCATCTGTAACGAACCGGCTAGGGGCAATAACATTCTGACCGACCAAGATAGAGTAAACCGCCATTGATCCGTCAGTGCCGTTTACCACAAACAAGCGATCCGATTCATCTGTAGACGCAGCCCTACGCGCAGCCATGTCAACCGGACCTTTTAGCAAGTGAGAGCTTAGTGCCGATATGTTCTGGACCTGATAGGACGCAGTGGTGTCACCAAATTGGAACACGTTGATTGATTTACCTTGGCGCTGAATAAAGATCGATGCACCATTCAACTCTTCAATCGGAATGCCAGCCTTAGATCCCAAACGGGTTTGAGGCCGCACAAAGAAATTTGAGGGCGTAATCGGATCATTGCCAGACTGTAATATCACAAACTCGCCGCCGGTAGTGAATATTCTAAAGTCATTGCCAGAGAAGAGATTAACGATAGTATTAAGCTGGTTGGTGTTGATTGTCGCCTCAACGCTCTCATCATCCAATCCAGATCCGGCATTGAAGTCAAAGTAGTTGATTACTCCAGAACCCCAGATAGTATTCGGACGAGACTTAGATCCACCAAAGTACAACCGGCCTTCATGGAATGCAGCAGATCGCGGCCAGCCACGGGTGTTAGACCAAACATCTTCGTACCCATGCTCACTTTCCCAGAAGCCAGCAACGATATCGTCAGTGTCAAAGAAATCAACTTCCGTTACAGCTTTCATAACTGTAGACGATACATACTCAACATATCGAGCGCGGCCAAATGTGCTTGTCACCTGGGCATATTCGCCAACAGCAGAAGGTGCAAATGCTTCAACCTTGTATCCGGTGGTATTGTCGGGAGCAGTGTCCCATGCCGGATAAACAGTCAACACCTTTGTAGAGGCAACGTAATCCTCAACATGGCGGGTCTGACCAGATCCAGTGCCGGAAGTTAATGTTATGAACATCCCGTTTGGCTGATCGTCAGATGTATAGCTTGATGAAGACTTCAGCGTGATTGTAGACGCAGCACCGCCTTGAGCCGTGCCAGTATCAGTCGTAACCGCAGAGGCAGTAATAGTAATATTACCCGTAGAAGCGCTGGGCGTGATCGTGAAGTCAGGCATATGCGTATCGAAAGCATAAGCATACTGAGGAAGGTTTGTGATCGGCAGGTTCTCTAGCGTCCAGCTCGTATCGCTATTGCGCACCAAGCGCTTAGTTTGCAGATCCTCATGGCATAGAATGAGAGTATCAACCGCTTGTGTATAGTTAATCTCATCCAGCATTGCTGTGGTTATGTCTGTCGCCGCAATGTAATCGTTACCGGACCCATTGATGTTAGCCTGCAAGACGCCAGACTTAAAAACATAAATGCGCTGATTAACAAAAACCAAAAGGTAACTATCATCCACGCTAAACTCAAACGGAATTACCTTGAACTCAGTAAAGCTTGAGCCAAAGTCATAGATAAACTTCATACCGTCACGCCGCTTAAACCCGCCTTGCGGCTGGATAATCACGTTAGTGGCTTCCTCAAGAGCATTCTTGTATTGAGCTAGATCGGTTCGAGCGCGAATAAGGGGATCAAGCTCGCCAACCGAGAAGTTCGTTTGGAACTGCATAATCCGCATATTAGTATCTCACATCAATAAGAGAATAATCCTCAATGATCTGCGGCGGCTTGCCACGACTGTCTATGTTCATGGCCTCACGCATCAGCCCACCCCGGTTTGACTCACCAGGAGATCCGTATGCCAAAGCACGGAAGTAATCCGACTTGCTGATCTGATCGGTAATTGTAAACGCTAACTCAGCAGCGAGAGAGGTGCGGAGAAGGCGCACGAAGTAATTAGGCATCTTGCTCTCATCAATCGTGCCTTGGTAGTCGATAAAAACCTTCTCGAAATTTGTGTATAGTTGATCGCCGTAAACTTCCCATCCATACCGGACAGGGTTTTCGCCAATGCCTGCGCTTGTAAATAAGGCCAAAACGCCGGAGAGCATATCCCCTGGCATCTGGTAAGCATACTTCCACTCATCAATAGGGGCAGTAGAGAGGCGGTTCAGCTGCACCTTCTTAACGCTCCAACTCCATTGATAGTTTGATAGCAAGGAATCTCTGAGATCTGGATACAGTCGATCACAAGCCTGAGCCGAGTCAGATCCCTCAGTGAACGAAGATATCGGAGAAGCGCCTAGCAATATTAGTGCATCAGAGCAGATAGAAAGGGATGTATCACCAGCAGCCATAATCGTTCTCCGTAAGGGTGGAGGGAGCCAGCCGGAACCAGCTCCCCCTTTCTTTAGATTACAGCCGTTGTGATAACGCCTGATGTGTTGGTTGCTACAAGCGTTTGACCGCCATCGCTTCCGTATGTGTAGATCCAATCACCAGTAGTGATAAGAGCTTCAACTGCGTTGAAATAGCCAGAGCCAGCGATAGCAGCTTTGTTATCTCCGGAAGATTTGTAGCTATAGATTGCAGGAGCATTGCCGCTTTTAGAAGCGCCAACTGTTGCCCAATTTGCTGTTGCGAATGCCATGTCTTATTCTCCTTATTCAGTGCAAGAAATTTTGACAATGCCTTCGCCGTCGATTGAGACGGAACCAGCAGAGAACATGGAGCTAACCAAGAACGATGTCTTTTCTGGGACATAGTTGACTTCGGTTTTCTGAGCCATCGACTCAGCATAGCCCATGGAATCTTTGTGCCAGGCAAAGCAAGTACGAGTGGACGGCTTGGGAATGCCACCCTCATCGCGGTCGCCCATTGTCAAGATGTTGAAGCCCATGAATGTGTTGATCTCACCTTGGACAAGAGCTTTTACAGAAGCAAAGTCTTGGCTTGTGATTTCAGTTTCACCGAGCAAAGCATCGAGCTGAGAAGCATGCATAAGCAAGTTACGGCCCTCAGAAGGTACGTTCTTCTCGTTCATAGCTTTCGCAGTAGCGCGGAGCTTTTCGATATTCATGTTTGTGCCAGCACCACCGATTGTTGTTGCAACAGTAGATGTGCCGGTAGCGGCGTCCAGAGCATCGATCATAATCTGGTCCATGCGACGAGCAATAGACTTAGATACAACCTGTACCAATTCAGAACGCTCATCAAAGTTGATGTGGGACTGTTGGAAGATGTCTGAGTATTCTGCTGCAATGTAGTCTTCCATTGTCGCAGTTACTTGGCCGTATGTGACGTTAAGTGGAGTAACATCGGTTTGTGGTACGCGGAGCGTAGCAACACCTTTACCGATTGTTGGGAACTTAACAGTATTACCGGCAACGCCGGTGCGGGTCCGCATTGTGCCACGAAGCACAGATTCGGCTTGATACGCTTGTTTGACCTCAGAATCGAAAAGATCAACAAACGCGGTTGAGACGTTAATCGCCATTTGCAAAAACCTCCTTTTGCGTTTCAATTAAACGCTTCCGTTATCCGAGGTTCCGGGCGGTCGCTTGCGCGTTATGGCCGCGCCAACCAGTAGATTACTACATCTAACGGGCCGAGCACGGTTAGCCGTTACAGCTAAAATACACGCAAGCGATATTTATTGCAAGTCTCTATCACTTTTGCTGAGATTGGAACCACTTTTGCTCCATCTGGGTGCGCCAAGCAGCATCGGTTTGCCAGCGAGGATCGGAGATCGCAACCTCAAGATCTTGTCGGCTCATGGTCTCTTGTTGGATCGTAGGCTTGATTGGGATGTTCTCATTCGTAATCGCCTGGTGATACTTCAAGAAAGCATTGATAGCGTCAGCATTGTTGAGAGAATACGCTATCGCTTCACGCTCCGAGTTATTCAGAGGAGCTTTCATCAAGACACGCTCGGTCATTTGGATCTTCTCAGAGGCATTGGCCCCTAGCTTCTCCATCTCCACGCGCTGATCGTATTGTACGCTCTCTTGCTCATCCTTAGACAAGGCAAGTACACGGCCTGCAAGATCCTCGAATGCGCCCTGGCTAATCCCGTTTTCTTTAGCCCAATCCTGATATACGGCGACAGTCGGATCGTCAGAGTCCAAACCCTGATCCGCAAGTGCAGATACATCATACTCTTCCGGTGCCTTATGTTTTCCGGCCTTAAACTTTTTCTCAAGCTCTGCGTAACTCTTTGCAAGCTTTTCAACATCCGGGCCATCCTCATCCCAAAACTTCTCTGGATAATAATCTGGACGCTCTAACGCCTCATCATCCTCACTAGCAGCAACAGGCTCCCCCTGCGGCTCCTCATGTACTGCAACAGGCGCATCCTCTTGTGGAGCATCCGGCTCTGCTACGTTAATCATTGGGGCATCAGCCTCCACTTGTTCTGCCATTGCTTCAGCCATTGTTTGACCTTTCTATTCTTTTCTCAATCATGCGAACCATCTCGGCCATGCCTGTCCTAACATAGCCGAAACTCGCATCTTCTCCTGGAAACCAAGTCGGTTGCTCAATAGTAACACTGCGCAAGTGACTTAGAACACGTTGCCCCTCTGTGCTTTTGAACACCTTGCCGTATAGAACATCTATATCAGCAGCCTTGGGGCTGTCGGTCTTCGCTTGGGTTAAACCTTCCCACCCATCGGGTGAACTCATTGCATAGCCTCCATCGTTGCTCCACCATCATCAGCAGTCGGCGGCCCTTGTTCGGCCATTGCTTGCGCCTGCATCTGTTGCATCATCATTTCTTGCTCTTCCGGTGTGGTGAGCAAGTCTTGCTTGATGTTCATCTTATCGGCAATGAATGCTGTGATCCTTGGGATCGACAGTGCCATCTGACCCTGTGGGCCTAGAGAGTTGGCAATCTGCATAAACTGCACGATATCGTTTACCTCTTGAAGCTTCTGAGCCTGTGCCAAAGGAGCCACCGGCGTTACCTTAACCTCAACGCCATTAACCTTGAGCGGCAAATCAATGTAACCAGCCTGATCCATCACATAGAGGATGCGAGATACCAGCGGCACCATAGTCTCATCAATCAAACGTCCAAAGGCAGAACCAAGGTTAGACGCCAGTTCACGGGATCTCTCAGCGATCTCAGTAGCAGACCGAGCCGACATATTATCCGGCGGCAAGGTATCGTCCATTAAGACCTTCTTAATGTTCATGCGAAGATCGTTCATTACAATCTGGCTTGTGTTAAAGTCACCAGCACGGGGCAGAGGAGACAAAGACGGACCCTGTGCGCCACCATTCCGGGCAACGCCAATGATTGCACCAGGTTGGATCTTGACGTTCTGTGGATTGAGAACCCCATCGTCAGCGGCAGTATATACGCCAGAGATAGACAGAGATGCGTTCTTGAGAACTAGCTCAACAGTCTTATTGAGCGTCTTGATGTCTGCAATAGCTGTAACCAATGGGCCACGGCCATAGATCTCACCGGCAACCTTCATGTATCGAGCCACGATAAACGGAGAAGACTTCATAGTGCGATATACAAGCTCTTGCCGCTTGGCAGGCCAGATAACATGATAGCAGTAAATGCCTTTCTCATAGTCATAAACCACAGCATCCATCAGGTCGATCTCTTTGGACGGGGATCGTGATATCGCATCAGCCAGCTCTGGCGTGATTTCTGCATCTGGATACTCTTGCGGTATCGCTTCCGCCTTCATGCGGATCTTTCGGTAGACGTTATCTACGTTTCCGAATGACCCTTCCTCAATGGAAACTAAATACTGAGGGATCGGAGTGAAGCGAATAGGCGTAGCCGCGTCACCTGGCGTTACCATCATAACGGCTGTGCCAACGCAGAGATCTAGCAGGAACTCACCCATAGCAAGATCAAAGTTAGTCTGGCGCATAACCTCAAACATACGAGTTGTATATGCGTCTAGTACAGCCTGTGCCTGTGGCGTCTGAGCCTCTGGAATGCCGCTACCGGTCTCCAAGCGACACCATTGCTTCTGAGGTGGGAACAAGCCAGCCTGGATGCGATTAGCAAAGCGCTGTGTCGCAGAGATCGCTGTGGAGTCAAACACACGCCCCATCTTGCGCTGACCGGCTGTGCCTCCCTCATAGTTGCCATCGTACAAGTTACGCTGCGGTAGAGCGAACTCATAACAATCTTCATAGATAGTGCGCCATTGATCCTTCCGGGATTGGGCCTTGGCCTCACGCTCCATCAGATCTCTTACGTTTAGCCGAGCCATTTACTTATCCTTTTTTGTGACGATTGGCGAAGTTACGCGCCGCATCAACAGATCCAAAGCCCCATGCCCTTAGAGCCAGTGCCTTGCGGGTGGGTTCACCCTTTTCATTCTTCATTGGCCCCTTCATCCCAGCGAACCTAGCAGCAAAGCTTACTCGCCTGGGATTGGTTCCTGTCTTTACGGGAGCCTTTAGATTGCCCCCATCCTTACGCTCAAAGTGCTTACGGCCAGCCTCATTGAGGCCACCTTTCGGATTTTGGTGCGCCTTCTTAACCATATCTTACTTCTTAACTTTAGGCTTGGCTTTTGCTTTGGCCTTTGGCTTTTCTACCCAAGCTTCATTCTCAGGTGTATTGGGATCGTCAGCGACAAACCCACCCTTGGCATTCCGGGCGCGAACTAACTCAACAGCCGGACGATTTCTGTGATGTACACGGGGATCTGATTTGATCTGGGTCATATCTAACCTTTCTAATCTACGAATATAAGCTTCATCTTTTTAGACATAGTCTCAGCAGCTTCATATTTCTTGCGGCGAGATTGGCCTTTAGCCTTCTTAGCTTTTAGTTTTGCAGCAGCCCTAGCAGCCACTTGCTGCGCAACAGTGGGTCCGCGAGACGCACCAGCAGCACCCCTTCTGGCATAGCTTCCAGTGCCAGCACTCTTATTGTTGCTGCGTTCATTGTTACGCATAACAGTATCAATCATATCCCTTGAGCGATTGTCTCTTGCCGCATCACCTCGAGACCTTGGGCGCATCGCTTTAGAGTCGTTGCTTTTAGCTCCACCCGAAAGAACGCCTTTAAGAATTGCCGCAACAAGCATTAGCTACCTCCACCAAGCTTAGTGACTACCTCTTGATCTGGACCCTCTTGACGCGCAGGAGAGAACAACAACCTCAAGCCACCAGAGCGGCGCAAACGGCGTCTGCGTTGGATGCCTTGCATCTCAGAGCGCTCAGAGGAAGTCGCACGTTCATCTGCGCGAGCGCGAGCGGAAGCCGCGTCACGCTCCGCCTCAGTTTGAGCAACACTTTTTACCGGAGCCGCAGCCGCAGCGGGTCGAGAGCCGCCACCAAATATCCCACTCATATTAAAACCTCGCCATCATGTAGTAGTCAGACCCGTCTGGTCCGTACTTTCTCATAATACTTTCTACCTCGAAACGTAGTGCCTTGGCAAACCTAAATGCGGTATCGTTATTGCTATTTACGCAGATCTGTAGCCTTTTTATGTGGTTATTCTCTATTGCGGTATCGGTTAGTTGCTTGGATGCACGGACAACCGATATCGCATGGCGGTCTATCCCTTCACCAGGCACAAGCCACATCTCTGCAACGCCATCCCAGAACGGCCTAATTCCAAATGCAGAGACAACCTTACCTCTGCCTATGCCTGCCCAACTCATACCCTCAACCGCGTGGTCCCAAACGTAATCTAGGTAATTGGGTATCACGTTTACAAAATCACGGTTCTCTTTCTTGAGCTGTATTCGGGTCAGATGATGATATGTAAGCGGAACAATATGCTCGTCGTGGCCCATTCTCACCTGGGGGAGCTGCACAAGCGCCATCAGAACACCTCGAAGTCAGTGCTTGCATTGAATGTTTGACCACCCGCAAAGCTATTGCCATATGTACCGCGCCGCAATCTGCGTTGCTCGCCCCCACCCAGCATGAGATATCCAAACGCATCCCCGCAGTGAGAATGCTCATTCTTCACCGGCGCATCCTTAAACCGGTCTTGCCCAGCGCCCATAGACACACGCTTGAAGAAATACCCCCCGCTCAGAGATTTACGCAGCCGCAAACATTTTTTATTGACGAGCAATCCAGGTTTGCCGCCGACCAGCCGGTTCATAGGAGCCGCAGCGGCCTCACGCCTTACATTGAAAGCGTTGCTATCCGTTGGTTGGGCGCGAAACCCAATAGACTGCAAGTGATCGAAAGCGGTAACTTCGTAGATCTCGTCGCGCTTGTTACCCGCCGGGTCGCCCCAGATCTGCACCTCTGCCTTATCAAAGCTTGCGGCGATCTTGCCTAGAAGCTCTTGACCAAACCGCTCAAGCCCCATGTCAAACGTGACCAGCTCATCCAGGATCTTCCAAGATCCACCAGATGTTCTCTGCCCAAAGATAGCGGCGGGCGTCAAGCCAAAGTCAACGCCGATCTGTAGAGGGTATTGCGGATCATACTGCACATCCGCAGACATCATCTCATCGTCATACTCCGGCCATACCGGCCTGCCCTCCTGGACAAACGTGTATTTGCCCTCCGCGTAGCACCTGATCCAATCAGCGTTCTTGCCGCCGAGAAGTTGCTCATAGTAGCCATCCGGCAGATGCGCCTTGTTCTCAGCAGACGGGTTGACCATCCACCATTTTCCGCCGGAAAATACAAAACCATTTGCTTCCGGGTTCTCCGGTAGATCCTTAGCCCCCACCTCCAGAACGCCACCTGGTTGCCGGTGGAATGTCCACGGGAACCGCCCACCGATAGGGTTCTTCTCCGCCAACTCATGCCACCAGTGATCCGCATCCGGCGGGTTAGTATCCATGATAATCCCGTACCAGGACGCACCGCCATCTGATTTAGTGGGGTAACGACCAACGCGGTGAGTTAAACCATCGATCACAGCCTTCGGAAGCTCTCTCGCTTCATTCACCCATGCACCGGTCAACTCCAATGACAGCAGCTTGCGCACATCTTGCGGCGTAGAAAGGGCCATGAAGATAACTTCACAGTCGATACCAGGAG
>Ga0098046_1000500_pt1 | contig 14384 bp, 1 predicted proteins | sample 11BtaG_FD_77067 | JGI IMG/M metagenome (GOLD analysis project Ga0098046, IMG submission 77067) | Marine viral communities from the Subarctic Pacific Ocean - 11B_ETSP_OMZ_AT15265_CsCl metaG | ecosystem: Environmental > Aquatic > Marine > Oceanic | place: Pacific Ocean | collected 2015-01-16
AACTTTAGAATCAGCATCAATTACTATGGTACACTCTGCTCCTGTGCCGTCTCCTCTAATTGGAACGGAAGTATAAGTCGAGTTTGCAGTGCCAAGACCAACACCTTTATTAGTAATCGTGACGATCTTAATAGATCCATCAACGGCATTATCTCTCACTGCAGCATTATCGGTTGCAGTTAACCAGTCTGCAGGAACTGGCATATAATCAGTCGATTCAAACTTTGTTACATCGCTTGGAGCGATGGTGTAAAGATACTTCCAGATATAACCATCACCACTAGTACCAGCCGCCTTAGGTTCCAAATCGGTAAAAGTTGGTTCATCCAAAGATGGTCTTCCCGATGGATTATCGGGATCAATACCATTTTGCAAACAAAGATAAACTCTGAAGTCGCTATTTAATACAAAATAGTTTGCAAGATACAGTGACGTAGATCCAGAAACTACAGCAGTATTTGATCTGCTATAATCGTGACGATACATGTCATAGGTCGTTCCTGAGGACCAAGTTCTCTTGGGGACAACTTGCTTTGCATCTGCAGAATTAATTTTCTTCAGAGCGATCATGGTATCCCAATAATCATCCTCTTCAGTAAAATTGTCTTTTGGTGAAGGGGGATCAGAATCCCAAGTAGATTGATAATCTGCTGGGTTAGGTAAACCAACAAAAGAATAATATGCATTAGATGAATTATTCACCCCTGCAATAAAATTCTTTGCATTCAAGATTCTAATCTGATCCGTAATTATTGCGGCCATTTTGACAGAGTTTTTCTTTATTTATTAGTGATTAGACGATATAGTTTTTGAATTTCAAGAAGTTAGATCTGACAACCATGGTTGATGTTGAAATGCCAGTTCCATCAGTTGCACCAATTCCAGATTCAGTATATGCGGAGTAAGAATTTGTCTCCGTTCTTCCAGTAACATCAATTCTTCCCCAACTAAATGATCCAAAGAAGTCTGATGTATTGATACCAGAGTATCCACTTGCATAGTCATCAACTTTGACGAAGACTCTCTTAACTGTGGTGTCTATTCCAGACACACTAGTAGAGATAAATTCGGCACTGGAAACGTAATAAACATTATCTATGAAGGATGTTCCAACACCAACAGTATTTCCAGATGTATCCAGAGAAGTGACTGAGGTAGATCCAACACCACCATTTGAATTTCTTACAACAAAATAATCATTTGTTGTAAGCGAACTTACTGTAATCGCCGTTCCTGCGATAGCAGAGTCTCTGAGGAAAGAGTCATATGGAATATGTAGGTCAAGAACTAACTGAGTAGTTCCAACTCCAACAGCCGTAGTTCCAAATCCAACAATAATGCCGTTATCACCCTGATATGAATCGACAGTAATCTCTTCTTCAGAATACGTTGGAGGTGCGATGAGAACTGGTGGTGGACTTACGTTTGTATAGGCAGTTCCAGCATTAGAAAGAGTAATGCTTGTTACCACCCCAGCGGTAATGGATGCTGTTGCAAGAGCAGTGGTTCCAACACCAACTGCCTGAACCGTGCTTCCAATCGTTACGACTGGTGCTGATGTATATCCAGAACCACCATCAGAAATTGATATCGAAGAAATGGTTCCAAGACCAGAGACAATTGCAGTTGCTGCAGCTGCTGTTTTGGACTCCTGAGCGACGAATTTAACTTTCTTCTGGAATGTTAGATCAGTATCATTTTCATTCTGTGGATTGAACATGGGTCTCAGATTATCCACATAAATCGCAGTTGATCCAACACCGACAGACTTGATAATGTATGCACTAGGATTGATAACTGGTTCATAAAGTTCACGATCCTTACCAATAGCAATCTCATCGACAAAGACATCTTCAGTTTGCTTACACCAGATAACAGGTCTATCTAAAGTAATATCATTTGTGTTTCCTGGCCCAAAGTATGGATTTGTGGAAACAGTGCTTGTGGATTTGATATTATCCACGATTCTCTCATCCTCAATAAGAGAAGAAGCCTGACTTCTAGAAGGATCATTCTTGAGTTGTAAGGAGTCGCCTTTCTTCACTGTTTCAATAATATTTCTGAAGATAACGTCTGTGTCACCACTTCCTTTGTAGAATACAATTTCGATGATATCTCCAAGTTTAGGTGCCTCAGTAAAGTTTATGGTGCTTCCACCAGTAAATGTGTATCCTTCTCCTGGAACCTGAAGTATATTATTAACAAAAATAAGAAGCACGTCTTGAACATTAATATTCGATCCTTTTGCAGCGACGATAGACACCGTGTTTCCTGCAAGAGAAAGTGGGAAATCTTTTCTTGCACCATCAATAAATCTTTCAACATTATCAAGAACTTGGAGAGTTCCAAGGGCCCATCCAGCAAATTTATCAAAGATAGTTTTGTCAACGGTTAAAGTAAATTCGCTAAAGGATGATGTTGTTGGAATTCCTGTAAGTCCACCAATAGGTACGGTTAAGATATCGCCGTTACCATATCCGTATCCATTATTTCTAAGTTCAAAGTCAATTACACTGGATCCTTGACCAACAACAACATCTATCGTTGCATGAGTTCCAACTCCAGATGAAGAACTAGAATAAGTGAGATCAATATTTGAGTAAGAATCTGGATCATCTACAACAACATATGAGGAAGAATTAAATCCTGCTCCATCATATGTAACAGTCACGTCTGTGGAGATATTACCAGTTCCAGTCATGATGGTTGCAAAACCAACATGATATACTGAAGTAGTTACACCAACATCGCTATTAGCAACACTTACGTTCACATATCCGAGAGTTGGATTTGTAATGCCGATACTAACTTGAGTTCCAGTTGGAATCTCAAGGGAACTTGTAGATCCAACACCAATTCTGACAAAAGTAGATGCTGTGGAAACAACAGTTACATTTGATTTTAAGAAAGTTCCAACGCCAATAGTAACGTTATTACCAGTGTTCAACAAACTAATGATGTCATAAACACTGTTTGTATCTTCCAGGTAAATTTCAGTAGATCCAACACCAACAGGGCTAGAGGTATCAGTCAGAATCTCATAGCGATTTCTTCCTCTATATCCAGTTCCAGTGTTAGCGATACTGACAGAAGAAACAGTTCCTGCTCCAGATACAACTGCGGTTCCACCAGCAGAAACAAGAGCTTGATATCCAAGACCTTCAGCAGAAGCAACGGAAACAATAATTCCACCCTTAGGATAACTAGAAATTCCAACATCAGATCCGAGAGGAGTTGTCTCAGTTCCTTGGAATGTAATCGTAGTGATTCCAGCTGCTTCATCTAAAGTATATTGATTCACAAGTCCTGGAGTTTGGAATACATCATTAACAAGAATGATTGCGTTTTCCGTAGAAATGCCAGGAACGTCTGAGGCATTTTGCTTCAGAGTGAATTCATTTTCAGTTGCATTAAATTGACTTGAAATATTATCGAAAATATAATTTTTATAGTAAGTTTCATTTGAAGTATTTTCAATACCAGATCTTACAAATGATCTTCCTTGGAAACTAGACGAAGTTGTGATACCAGTCCAGTCTCTTTCATCTGGTGGATTTGTAGTCGATCCAATAGGAGTATTTCCGAAAGGAGCCTCAACAAAGTTGAGATGGTTATCCACAATATTATAATTACCAGCAACTTTTGTAATTAGATCTCCAGTTGCGGCAGTTCCAATCTTAGTTCCCAACCACTCTCTACGAACTCGTATGAAGTTTGTGCTTCCAATACCAACACCTTCAATCTTCATAATTTCATCACCAATCTGAATTAAGTCAGATCCAAAGAACGAGGTTATTCCACTAAACGTCAATAGATTATCAGTATCCAACATCTGATTTGCCAGATGCGATGTAACAGCAGTAGAAACAACTGGGGACTGAATTACATTATCGATAGCAACAATCACCTTGGCATTTTGATTCGTAGAAATAAATCTATGAGATGTACCAATACCAACACTCTCCAACTGAACAACTTGTGGAATTGACTTCAGTGCATTCTCTGCACTAGATGCAATCTTGATAGTATTGTCATCAACTTTAACCGCAAAGAGGTTTTCTCCTGGTAAGAAAGTAGTATCTGCCACACCAACAAAACTGGTTGTGGCAATTCCAACAGCAGATGATGCAGTTCCAACATGAACATATCTCAATTTTTCACCACTTACAAAGAAGTGGTCTGGAATCTTGATAGTGTTTGCACTAACGTCAACGACAGAGCTACTGTTACCCTCAAAATATCTTTCAAAGATTTGTTTGTTTTCATGCTCAAGCATGAACTCTCTCTTAATGTCACTATCGGTTCCTGTATATTCGCCAATTTTTGTTGTAATTGATGAATTTGTAAACGCAACTGTTGATGGTAAAGTCGCATCATCATCAATAGACAGTGCATTCTTAAACACGTTAACTACAGTGTCTATACTTGCATTTGGAGTAAATACCAACGATACAGTTCCTGCAGCAGAAACTCTTGCACCAAATGTCCCTAGTCCAGAAGAAGTTTCAACGTTTCCATATTCGGTCATGTCAACGTCATAATTTCCTGTTCCATCAACATAGTCATCAACAATAACGAGTTCAGAAAGTTGTGTTTCATTATTAGTCGTATCTGCAACCTGAACTAAGAAATATGCTCCATCGTATAAATCAGTATATTCTGAGACAGTTGTGATTCCTGGAGCTCCAGATGCAGAAATACTTGTCGTTCTTCCTTCAAGTTGAGCATGTCTCAAGTCAAGAGTTCCAATTCCGGTGACTGAATCAGTTGCAAGACCAACTTGTACTGTGTTAATCGCACCAGTTGTTCCAATACCAGTTGCAGTTGGAATAAAATCAACCTTAAGATTTGCCCCATCAACATATGCATGATAGGTTCCAAGACCTGTAGCAGATACACCACCAATATTTGTGGTAAGTCTTCCATATTCAGTGATTGCAACATCACTACCATTATTAGTAATGTTGAGTTCAACAGCTTCAAATTCTGTATTAGATCCAATATCTGGATTGATATTGACAAGAACTTTTAAACTAGAATGTGTAGCAGCGATAGAAACAATAGTTTTTGTTACTCCAGACTCTACTTCAACACTATCAGTGTTAACAGTGACAACTCCACCAAAACTTGTGTTTCCAGTTCCCAAAACCTCATCATCAATATCATATGACATGGTGATGACGTTGTAGTCATTTACAGAAGACCGTGTTGGATAGAAGAGAAGTTGTCCATCGGATCCAGATATACTAAATTCAAAAGAACCTTGGTCATATTGAGTCTCAACTCTCGCATACTGATTAAGATATCCTTGTGCATTATCATGCACAACATCAACCAACATAAGTTGTCTCTGTGCTGTATATCTCTTGTCTCTTACATAAGTGATATATTTTTGGAATCTAGTAGAAGCAAGAGTAAAAGTATCGACAACACTGAAAGCCGTAGGTCTTGGATTGCTATTAAATTGACCACTAAGATCGTCAATCGATAGAACTCTGTTTCCAACTGATTCAAAATAGTCAGTTAGAATTCTATTTGAGAATACTATTTCATCAGAAACAACTTTAGAATTAAGGTTCAGATTATTTTCTGTTGCAAGGTCAAAATCATAGAAACAATTGACGCTGGCAAATCCCTGCAGATCATTAACAACGGAGAAACTTGTCAGAGCAGTAGACAGTCCAACAGTCATATTGTTGGAGTTTGTTGTTTCTAACTGATAATCAGAGAACTTCTTAAATCCTAAAGTATGGTTAAGGGAAGAAACCGGTTCATTCCAAGTCTCAAATGGTACGGATGATTTCAGAGAATATGAGAAGTTCTGATAGTAGAAATTATCAGGCATTCTTTGAAGTTCAAAGTTAAGTTCTCCAGAATCATTATCCCATCCTTTTATTACCTTAGATGAGGAGTCTAGATTATAATAATTTTCATAAGATGTAATTGATGAAGCCACACCATGAGCATCAGATGATCCACCTATAATTTTTTCGCCAACTACAAACTTATCGCTGGAAGAAATTAGTAACGTATCTGAACTTGAATTCCAAGAATCAACTATTCCTGTGGCCGAATCAGAAGTTACAACTTCTCCTTTAAAATATTCTCTTGTGGTTAACTGTGGTTCAAATATTGGGAAACTCTTCTTAGCGATGATTCTTCCTGAAGAATTTACATCGTCAAAAACTCCGACTATTTGATTAGACTCTAAAAGTCCAGACATACTATAAGTAACGATGCCAATACCACCCAGTCTTTCATTAACGGCAGTCAGTTCAAATAACTTGTAATCATAATTTTCTGAGTTAAATCCTTTTCCAGTTGATCCGACACCAACACTGATATTTTCAATCAGAACTTTATCGCCAACTGCAAATGGGAATGAGTTTACCGTGCTAAATCCAACAGCAAGTTGAACAGTTACATTTTCAGTAGAGGAGTCGTATGAAATAGTTCCGATTCCAACTCCAGCACCGCTTTGGGTTGGAATTAATGTCGGTTCTACATTATTGATTCCTTTTGTATTCTTCAAGATCTCTACGGTTGGAGATCCGGGTGTTACTTTTAAATCAACGTCAGAAACTAGTTTTTCAGTTCTACCATCAAGAACAACTAGTTTTGGCGGAATAGAAAATCCTTTTCCAAAAGATGTTATGCCAATAGAATCAAAAACAGCTAAAGGTTCTACTTTTACTCTTTGTGGATATAATAAAGATGGTGATAATGTTGGATCAGATGGATAATTATATCCAATATTTTTAATTTTAGTACCAAGTGCCTTTCCGATATTAGAGCTTTCTGCCTCTAAAATAGCACCTCTTCCAGAAACACTATCAACAGTTGTGATTCCGGGGAGAGTTTCATAGTTTCTACCAACACCAGTAACCTCAACTTTTGCTATTGGACCATATGTATGAGTGCAATCAGTTGTATAGTTAATTAAAGCACCGGATGCAGTGGTATATGAAGACGCCTCTGGAACATCTTTTATAGTATAAGTAAATGATGTTGTTGAAGGTGTAGCAATCTTATGAGTTCCTTGATAACCACTTTCTTGGATTTCTAGTTGACTTGAGTTTACAACCTCAGTGTCTACAATTATTTGTTGCTTTACCTCAGGAGTGTCTACATCAGGATTAGCGTCAATTAGATCAAGTTTGTAGTATAAAAACTCTGGTGTATCACTGTTAACTTCAAGAGTAACTTTTGCGCCGGACGATCCAACTGTACCAGATCTAACAACTTCAAAAACTTTACTGTTGTCTGATTTTTCCCAAATTACTTTAAAATCTTTATCTCTGTAGAAATTTAATTCAAAGGCAGGATAAGATTTACCTTGTACAACAAATCCAAGAGATGAATCAGACAAATCAAACGTTACTGTGGAGTCCTTGTAAAGTTTAATTGGAGGATTGATTGGAGATATGGTTCCAGAAGAAGCACTAGTAATATCAACTACGACCGGTTTCTCTTGAGTTGAATCGAAATAAGTGTCTGAAAGTTTGATCGTATTCTGATCAACACGATTTACATAATAGAGTTTGTCACTGGATAATCCTACAGAGGGAACCGTTGCAGTATGTAAGACTTTATCACCACTCTTAAATCCATGAGATGTTAAAGTTATTTCACTATTTGTGGTACTAACTTCAGAATCCGTGAAATCAACGGGATCGACTAAAACTCTTCTGTTGTAATCGTCATATTTAAATGTGATTGACTTAGTATTCTTTGGATTTACTTTTAATGTAATATTGTGAGGTTCACTTAATCCATGTGTCGATGCAGTGGCCACAGTGACCAAGTTTCTATCAACACTACCAGTCAGAACTGTGTGATTTGTGGTGAAACTATGAGTGTCTCCAGTGCCAACACTTCTAAAGAATAGTGTAGTCGATATTGTATTTGCAAGACCAACAAAAGTTCCAGTAGATCCAAGACCAACTCTTATGGTTGCAATTCCAATCAGATCATCATTAATTTTAGCAACAAACAGTGATTGTCCATCTGCAAGAGTGGTTCCTACGCCAACATTTGTTTCATCCTGTACGATGATACCACTTCCACTGGTTCCAGGAGAATACGTTACCTGATCACCAGTCTGGAAATTGTGATTTCTAAGATAAAGTGCTTTTGTCTGGATAAACTTTTGAGTGGCTCCAACACCAGGATTTACAAATGTGATTGTGGTCCCAATCCCAACTCCAGCAGTTGTTCCAAGTCCAACAACGTTTACTGGATTGAAGTAAATCTGTTCGTTTTGTCTATATGAATAATCAGTTTTGAATCCACTATTAACTGTGAACTTTCTAGGAACTTCGTAGATAAATTTACCAATAGTATGAGAGGAACCTGTAGTTCCCTCTGCCTCTCTGAGAACTCTTATTCTAGAGTTGATTTTATCTACATTCAGTACTTTTAATTTTTCATCACCAGTCATCAAGATGTCATTTTCTCTGATCTTGAATGGAGACAAGTCTCCAGTGACTTTGAAGAAAGTAACTATGCCAGTTACGGATGTGGCTCCTATAGCAACACCAGTAGTTCCAATACCAGCAAACGCAAGTCTATTTGATTGAATTCCAACAGAATAAGATCCTTCAATTTTAGATGACGTTGTAGAAAGTCCAGATATAGTTACAACATCAAAGTTTTTGAAATTATGTGGATTATCCGCATATAAGATGTATTCGCCCTTAGATTCTCCGGGGTAAATTTCTAAGTTTTCTATTGAACTAGTAGCAACACTTACACTAGTAACAGATCTACCTTGAAGTCTCGAAACTTTTGCAAAAACACCATCACCACCAGTTCCGGTATTGTTAAATACCAGATTTTCATTCATTCTATACTCAGTGCCACCAGTGACAATTCCAACAGAAGAAATAGTTCCTCTAGAAGAAGCGGTTATTTGAGATTTTTGAGATAATTTGTTTGGAATGTAAATATATGGATATTCTGAATCATCCTCAATCAAATTATACGGATGAGTGTTTCTTCTATACTCATTTTGTAAGTTTTCAAAAGAATCCGCAGATGAACTTAAAGAGAAATTAAAATCATCTGGAATAGAGTGATAATTGTCTCCAATAATATATGGGAATTTTGGAGCTTTATAGTTTTTGAATATTCCTGAAGTAGATACATCCTTTTCATCAACAGTCATGAAATATGCATAAGTTCCTTCTGGATAATCTGGAGTTATGCAGAATCTACCGTTGTTTTCATCAAGAACACTTTCATCAGTTGAATTAGTGTGACTAAAGTCCTCTACAAAAAATCCTTCAGGGAAAATTGACGTTGATGGTCTATTTGCTTTAAGATCTAAAGTATACCCAGATTTCATCTGAGTTACAACTCCACCACTCTTAGTCCTATATCCATATGGGCCATAAATTGGATTTCCATCGTATGCAAATCCCAGAATTGGTGAGTGTTTTGACGATGGAGACTCTGCACCATTAACACGTTTTAAATCAAATTCTCCAAATGCTGTGGCACCAGATTGGTTGATTGCAAATGTATTTTCTCTAAGTTTTCTAGGTGCATACAAATGCACATATTGTAAATTTTCTTGATTATTAGAATCAATAATCGATCCATCATCTAAAGTAAAATATGGAAGATTTTTCTCAAAAAGATTAACTCTCCAATTTTGAAGATTCGCTCTAAACACAGGTACGTTAAGAGTTGATCCTGCATTTATGACATCAATCGTAGTTGAGGCCTGGTCATATCCGCCACCTGGTTCCACGACAGTCACCGATGTTATAGATCCATTTTCAATAACAGGAACTAAAACAGCACCTACACCGTCTCCATTAACATCTAAGTCTGGAACTGAAACGTATCTAGAACCAGAATTTTGAACGATAACGTTTACAATCCTACCATTATTAACAATTGGAGTTAATTGTGCGTCAATACCAGATTCAATAGTAACCTGAGGTTGGAAATCTAAATTGATGATTTCAGATGACCCATATCCAACACCGCCATTTTCCAAATGAACTGATGTTACCTGCCCTCTAAAGATTGGTTCTATGTCTGCTTTAAAAGTTTGATTGCCGATAGAAGATATTCCAACTTCACCAACAAGAGTAGCTGTTATCGCAGGATAGTTAAAAATGTGAGTGCCAACACCAACAGAGGTTATGTCAACATATTGTTTTGTTCTATAGTAAAATTCTCTATCAGAAGATAATCCAACAGAAGAGAGTTTAAAGGAATCATTATCAATTACAGTCACATAATATTCAGTATCTGCAGAGAGTCCAGAGGCAACAGTTCCACTACAAGTGTACTTTATTTTTTCTCCAGAGTTGTAATCATGGTTGGCGATAGTAATAGAATCACTCGCTGTACTTACCCCAGAGGCGGCAGGAGCGGTCCTTTTCTTAGTTTGATACCCAGAACCACCCGAAGTAACATTAATTGATTCTACTACTGATTTTTTATTGACTGACTGGAGTGAATGCTTTCCTACACCATGTTCAGTGAGGTAGACTGTGTTAATTCCAGATATAGCGTCGGCTTGTGTTGGGTGAAGTCTGACAGTAACGTTATCAATAGTTGATACAAAATAGGTAGAGTTTGTAACGATACCGGCAATACCACTTTGGTCAGATGTACGATATATTACTTGCTCAGCATTTCTAAACTTATGATATGTTGAGAATCCTATTTTCGATTGAGTTGATGCTGTTCCGATTATTACTTTTGCTGAATCCAAGTCTGCAAAAAATTCTGGATTGTGATCAATCAACTTCATGTTGACAAATCCAGTTGCACCTTGGCCATTACCACCATCAATTTTTAAGGTGGGTGTTCTCAAGTAATCAAATCCAGGGTCTTTAATTCTAACTTCTCTTAAAGATCCAGAAATTGCTAAAAATCCAGTGGCTCCTGTTCCTACTGAATCATTAATGATTAAATTTGGTGGATTGATTATATCAACATTTTCTCCAGGTGCTAAAACTTCAATATCATTAATTTTGCCATATCTAATTACATCAGTTGACTTATAGTTTAAAATTTCAACACCATTAATCAATATACCAGTTGTTCCTGGTACAGTTGTTTCAGTTCTTTCAGAAGTTTTTGGTGTAGATACCTTTCTAAGAATTTTTTGTGGTTCTAAAGTTTTTGAATTAAACTCATATGGTTTAATTAAACTTTCAGATACAGTTACTGCTGACTCAACAGATACAAACTTTGAATTGAGAATATCATTTCTGCTTTTTGCAAATTTTACTGTAGATGAGTTTACTCTTTTTACAAAGTAAAGTCCATCAGCAAATAATGCATCTCCTCTAACTTTTCTGGTGGCACTGTTTCCAGCATCATCAATATAAGTCTCATCTACAAGAGCAGCAGAATAATAAACAGCATCTCCTGTATAGAATCCATGTTCTACTCCAGGAGAAATTTCAAATTCAGTTCCAACAAAGGTTCCACTAAATTTAAATTCTTTAGGAGATACATTAATTGGTTGTGCATTATAATATGGTAGAGATGGTGAAGACACCAAATAACTATTATCTACAGAACTCTTATAGACGTTCTCTACATCAGTTGAATATTCATTAATATTAGTAAAAGTGTTAGAAACTGCTTTTCTTCTAATTTTTTGAACTTTATACGTTAAGTTTAGATCTAATAGTCCTTGACCTTTTATTGTTAATTCCTTTTCTCCTGTAACAGAAATAACGGTTGTTTCTTTTATCGTACCATCAGAAATAATTAAAGATGCAGAATTACCAGGTTTAAAATAATTTGCTTCATTTAACGTAAGTCTATAAGTATTGTCGGAAGAATCAATAAGTTCTACTTTTGCAACTTTATAAACAGATGATACGTTGTATATCCACTTATTGGCCTTAAAGGTATTGTCAGTACATCCAAGAGTTTGTATATTTACAATTCCTTCTTTTAAAAGACCTTTAGTATCCTCTGGTGCGTTTAGAGAATTTAAGACAGAATTAACTCTGACTTTGATTATTTCACTTTGATCTAATTTAGATCTTCCATATGTAAACGTATTGACACCAACTGTTGTCGAATCAAGTATAATTGTACTGATACCAGTTACACCAAAAAACTGAGTTAATGATTTTGAGGTGTAACTTGCAATTCCAGTAGTTGCATTTGAATAGGAAACATATAATTCTCCTGTAGATCCAAATCCAACTGTAGAGTCAACATCAAGAACTGTGGTGCCTGCAGCAACTTGGCCTATGACTTTTGTAGATGGTTCGACCTTAAAATTACCGTATGTAATTCCACCAGCAGATCCGTCTGGTCGATTAAACCCACCATCATATGACAACTTATAAAAGGATTTTCCATATCCAACTTCTATCTTTTCAACACTCGTAATAGGAGCATAAGATTTCTGAAGATTGTCATCAAACTTGTATGCATCTTGATAAAGAGTTGCATTTTCTAAATTTTCAGGATCACCTTCAATTGCCTCAACAACAAGTTGATTTACAATTCGATATCCGGCATTTGACGGGGTGAAAAGAAAATCTCTTGGAGTGATTAGTTCAACATCTTTATTGTAAAGTGCTTTAAACAATATTTCAAAAGATTTGTTTGTTCCTTTACTAATATAAAAATCTTTTGCTTGTTTTACAAAAATATTCTGATTAAGTTCGGGAGTTAATGTTCTATTTTCAAATCCAGGAGCTAACTGATGTTTTGCTTTTGTTAAAAATTCTTTTAAAAATAAGCAACTTAAATTGGTGATGGTAGCACCATCTTTATGATCGTCAGATGCAGTTTCTTCAAAAATAACTTCTTCTTTGTTAATTTCACTTCTATAAGAAGTTATGCCGACAAATCCTCTGATACAACCAGTAAATGAATAATCTGTCTTTCCAGTGTATGAAATTATTTCATCGTCAATTTTCAGTAATCCATATGAATCTGGAAATCCTTTTGTTCCTGTAGGAGACTCTCCTGGATCGACGTTAATAGTTGTTCCGTAAAAAGTAACGTCACCAGACATTACTGCAGATTCTGTAAGATTTGTTGTTTCGTCTAACTTAATATATCTGTCAATATTTTCAATCAGATCAATAGGTCCACCCTGATATTCTTGTCCCAGGTAATATGACTTTAAAAAACTCTCTACAAGTGGAAAATCTTCCCTTACATAAGTGGGAAGTTGGCTTGCAACGATAGTGTTAAATTGAACTCTATTTTCTGACATTTTATGAATTTATCGTCTTAGTATGAGGATGAACCTGAAGTTGATGTACCTGATGAAGATGTTGTGGTTCCTGAGTAAGAAGCACCTCCTATTGAAAATGATGATGTGCCACTAGATGCCGTTGTAGTCGTTGTAGACGTGGTTGCAGTTGATCTAGTAGCCGTAGATGTGGTTGTGGTTGGTCCACCAGAGCGAACCAGATTTCCGTTAGCATAACTTGAAGATACCACATAATTGGATGCAGATGGGTCAAGTCCCGAAGAAATCTCATCAACAACAGTATCAAAGTTACTGTTACTAATATCTAGTTGCAAATAAAGATCCTGTAATCCGACAACATCGTTTGAGGTTGGACTTGCAGAAATTTCTAATGTTTGAACTCCATCTTTAATTTTTGCGCCAGTAATATTAACTGGATTTAATGTGATAACTCCTGTTGCGTAATTAATCGTACCAACGTTTCTTCTTACTACTGTTGGAGTTTGTGAACCAATACTTGGAACTGTAAAGAAGAAAAGACTTCCTGTAACTCTATTTGTATCGGGAATATCCGAAACATAAACTGGTTGATTAATACCTGCTACTAAAATTGCAGATGATTTGATATTAAACCCCGACATTCTCTTGATATAGATTTCATTACCAAAACCAATCTGATACTCTGCAAATTGATTGATGAGAACTCTTAAATCCCTTCTCATACTTACAGTTGTAATGTTAGACATCACGGCTTCGTGACTGTCATCAATAACTTTCAAGAATTTACTATATTTTAATCTTGCTCCGTACTTATTTAATTCACTAGATTCAGAATACTTAGTGACGTTGTTTTGAACAATTGTAGAAACAGCAGCCGCAGATGGTGCAAGATTCGAGTTGTAATAAATCTTTGAATCAATCTCAAGATACAGATATTTGAGATCTAGGATTTCAGGAACAATTCCAGCAACTGCAAATTTCTTTAATTTGAGTTTGATATTCTCTTTAATCAAATTTGGAAGAAAATCTCCAAATCTTGGTTTAATACTAATGAATACCTTTCCATATTGTGGTGGGACTAACTCTTCACCACCGAATACTGAAATAGATTCAGTTTCTGGATAAATTTTAGCAGGAATTAGTGTTTCATAGTCATTTGCAGTCAGTGCTCTGTTCTGAGAAGCATAAA
>Ga0098046_1000501_pt1 | contig 14378 bp, 11 predicted proteins | sample 11BtaG_FD_77067 | JGI IMG/M metagenome (GOLD analysis project Ga0098046, IMG submission 77067) | Marine viral communities from the Subarctic Pacific Ocean - 11B_ETSP_OMZ_AT15265_CsCl metaG | ecosystem: Environmental > Aquatic > Marine > Oceanic | place: Pacific Ocean | collected 2015-01-16
AATATTGGCAGGGTATAAGTCATTAGAAGTTTGATTAGCAATATTATGTGCATAGGCACTTTCAATAAATTTGGATTGTTGAGTATCTCTTAGGTATCTATTTTCCGATGGGAAACCATTTGCTACATCTATTTGAGTTGTAAGATAGTGAGGCGCACCACCATTAATTTGTGCTAACACATTATCAAGTTGATAATATCCATCTTTTGTAGCAAGGTTTCTTGTGTGTCCAATTATGGGCGTAGCGGGGCTAGTTTGAACCTGCATGTGAATATCGTGGAATGAAATAAACTCTCTATCGTGTGCTACATCATATAACAAAACACGAGCATGTCCATCGGATGCAAGATAAGGGTCTACATAGGCTATAGTGGGTGCTTGAGAAGCCGTTAAGCCCATCGCTTCATAATTTAATTCGATTGTTTTGTTTACATGTTGTGCGAAGTTAATTGCTGTTTCTAAACAGTCATCTCCAATTAAGAAATTTTCAAGTGGGATAGAATTACGAGGTCGGTTTGCTAATTGCCCTTCTCCACCATTAAACGCTTTGTAGACTTGTCCTTCGTTAAACACACCACGGCTTTTAGCAAATAATCCCTCTATTGCATGAGCATTATTCATAGTCATATTACACCAAATGGTATCTCCGTTTCTTAATCCACCTGCGGCATAAGGATTACACCAAGACTTGTTGAGTATTGCATCTCCGTCATTAGCAACCATTGAGTTTATACCTACTCTTACTTTATCAGTAGGGGCTAATGATACTGCGTTTTGAGCAGTTAATTCTATAGTAGTGTTAGTACCTGTATGAAATATTGAATGGACATAAGCAATCTTACCAATGTAAGCAATATTACCTCCGGTATCTTCTTTGTAAAGTGTATCACCGGGTCTTAAATTAAGTCCTATAGTATTAGCAATAGGAGAACGAGTAGCACTAGCGCAACTTATAGTTAATGTTGTAGTAGAAGTAGCAGGTGTAGTTCCTACAAAAGACCATATTTCATTAGTAGTAGTAGGTCTAAATGTGCTTACTATTTCCTCATTAGATGTTGTTTGTGCAGGGTTTGTAAGTGCAAGATGACTTCTACCAACTTTTTCTAATCTAAACTCTACATCTTTTAAACTTGGAACTGTAACACCTGTACCAAACTGCACTAAAATTGTGTTATTATTAGTTGTATTCAAAGAAAATAGATTGTTAAATTGAGTACCTAAATACAATACTTCTACAGGTGTTGGTGATAAAATTTTACCAATTACTAACAAATCACCTGTGCCTACAATGGGATTACCACTAGAGTCTAAAGTGTAATTTGTATCAATAAAATGTTCTACATTGTCTAATTCCAAAGCATAAATTTGCCCTGTCATTTGTTTACCTTGTATGATAGTTGCTTTTGCTCTTTTATTTTTGGTACGGGGTGCATGTGGATTAGAAAGTGGACCGGCTTTGAACTCTACTGCACTTACATATTGGCGTAGTCCATAGTCAAGATTTCCGCCTTGAGTTTGTACATTTGCCTCATCATAATAAAATGGTAAACGATTTTCATAATCGGAAGAAGGAGTGGTTACATCGGAACTTATAGATTTTAAATTAGAGGTTTCGTGACCTGCTGAAATTACACAACCTGCACTCAATATATCTATAAAATTCTCACTTGAATATCCATGATAACCACCGTTTCCTACTATAGTAGGTTGAGCATAAACTCTAATGTATCCATCAGTTATGACATTGTTTAATTGATAAACCCAAGAGCCATCTTCAAGAAATACTCTTTGATTATGGTCTAAGTCTTTAAAATTATTAAAATTACCACTTAATTTATTTGGAAAAATATTTGGATTCTCAACATATAAATCTAAAACAGCGTTACCGCTACCGTCTGTATTTTCTACAATTTTAGTTATATATGTTTTAGAAATTACTTTATTATCTATGCTATTTTCATTATATGCCGATATTGCTTCTCTATCGTTTGGTGCAATATCCTCTACTCTTCTACCCACAGGTGATGGATTCCATGTATGAGCAGTATATGTAGCGTCTAAATGTAATTTCATACTGTTATCCGGTCCGGGGAAGATACCCTCATCTTTTACTTGGAAAAATTGTTGAAAGAATACAGGTATTTCTACCATGGCACGAGTACTTGCATATTGAGTACCTAATTGATAATCATGTACTACATCATTCAATGATTGAAATAACCTATCATTTACTGTGCTTCCATCTTCACACATATTTTCAAAGTTAAAGTTATCATCATTAAATAAAACTTCATTTACAGCATGTGTACCCTTAGTTTGATTAGAAATAAGGTCTACACCTAAACACCAATCATTAAAGGTTGAGAAAACATCTCCGCTACTTGAAACATATTTTCTTTGTGCAATAGCATTTGCATCATCAAACACAAATCCTGCACCTACTTTACTTGCGTATTCAGCATTAGCACCATCGGATAAAAATATTCTACCCTTCTTAGGAAATGCGTATGTACCCCAAGATTGTATATCTTCGGATTTATTATTCATAGGTTGAACTGATAAGGTTTTAGCGGCATCTAATGTACAAACTGATATTGCCTGTACTGCACAATTTCTTCTTGTAGAACCCGGCAATCGCATCAATGGGCTAGGGTCGTATGTTGGTTTAGTGTTAATAGCACCTTGACCCGGCCCACCGAGTGTTACAGATACCACAGGCGCATCTATATCCACTTCCTTTACTACATGAGAATCCGGTGAGCCACTACCTGTAAAAGTAACATTTTCATTTATGGCTTCTTCCGCTATACCACTAGCAGTAACTTGAGTTATCATACTATTACTTTCAGTACTAATTATTTGTTTAACTGACCTTATTCTAGTTCTACTCATTAAATAGAACAATGATATAATGTTCGCTGTTTCCCCTTTTTCTACACCATCACGCAATTTTGCTAATTGGTTGGTTCTACTTCGATTAGAGGGTTGCATGTAGATACGAGCAGATGTATGTTTAGTACCAATATACAAATTATCTATAATATCAAACATTTCAAATATAGGACTACCTTGATGTATACCACCTACATCAAATACTCCTTGAGATGAATTGACTTTTTCAGCCTTTTTCTTAAATTGCGTATTACCTAAATCTTCTAACTTATTTGCTTTGTCTACACTCATAGGTTCTATACATAATTTATGATAAACCGATTGATGAGTACCTTTATTGTGTGAACTAGTAATTACTTGTGGAGTAGTGGCAGGTTGAGCATTGACATCACTAGGTGGAGTATAGTTTATTGGTGAAGTGTCATAACTTATTTCAAAATCATATTCTGCACCACCGGCATTATCTCCAACTAAACTATTAGTTTTTTCAAAATAATCGTTTTGATTAGCAACCGCACTATCTAAATCTACATACCCACCGGGAGAATAAATAGTAGAATCTTTGTTTGCATCTGCTAAATCGGCTTTTATGACATCTAAAATAGTAGTAGTTCCTGTAAGAATAGTACTACCCTTTGGTACAGTTTTTTCTACCATTAACATAGGAGTTGGTGAAGTAGAAGGAGTCTGCATCGAATCACCTAATAAATCTAAAGCGTTATAATGGATTTCAACATAAGGTGCTAAATTATGTGTAGTGCGTAAAGTAGGTACATGAAGTAAAGCAATTCTACTTTCTGTTTCGGGGCGAATATGATAATCTCTTTCATCAGTAGTAAGAGTAGTTCTTGAGTAAGTTTCGGGTATTGGCCCTTTGAGCATAAACGGTTTATGGTCACCTATACTTATCGCTATCATTTCTTCTTTTGATGCAGGTAAACCATTAGTAAATACCGATGATGCCTTAGTGCTATTAACTATATTTTGTATAGGTGATTGAGAGTTCTCATCGTAAAAATCAGCAAGTTCATTTGTGTTAAATAAACGATGAAGCCCACTAGCGGTATTTTCATAATCCATTTGAACTATATCTGCTGAACCGCTAATAACTTGGTCTATCTGTAATGATGTAGGTCTTGGGTATCTTCTCATATATTCATGACCCTTAATGTGCGAAAACTTATGTCTACCACTGTGACCTATTTGATAATTAACATCTAAAGTAGACGGCCATGTAACAGCGAATGGGTTGTTAGGGTGAGATGTTGTTGTAGCCATTTGACTAGAATATACTATACCGTGTTGTTCATTATCAGTTTCATCTAAAACCATTTGACCTGTTTTATCTATGATTTGAGTATTAAAATGAGGTGGTTGGTAAGGTTTACCGGTAACTAAATCAATAACTAAATCAGCAGGGATAATTACAAAGTAGTTATCTACATCAGTAGTTCTTGAATGTAATATACCTCTTGAGCCACTTGATGCTACATTAAAATCAAGATGTATACTGTTTACCGTAATGACACCTGTAGAACCGTTTATACTCAATATACGGAGTCTTTCCGGTGGAGTTTGATTAGGTTTCTGTGTATTTCTATTAATAGCACCCGGATTGATAATTAGATTATAGGGAACATGGGGTAGATATGATGTAGCAACATTGTTTGGTGCAGTGAAATTATTATGAATTTCATAATTACCCATACTATGAGGTGCTAAAGTAAAGTCTGTTGTTGCACTCGTTGCATCGTATTCTTTACCTGTTAATCTTTTAATTAAGGCTTGAGCATCAGTAGCAGGTATAGTTAGTGTTGTAGTAGTACCATTAGATGCGGCGGTAAAAGCAGTAAACTCATATTCTTCTTCTATTATATCTAATGGTTCTTCAAAACGATATAGTGCTGTAGAACTAATTTGGTCATCCATAGGAACATTAGGAGTTATTACTTGCTCATCAAATTGAGTAGCAAAGTGAATAGACTCAATCGCCCCTCTAAAATCTCCACCTTTACCGCCTATATACACATGAGCAGTAGAGTCGCTTATTGAAGCATCATTTGGTAGAGTTTGAGATATAACCACTTGTCCATTAATAAACAAAGAAATAGCACTATCTGTTACTGCACCAACTATGTGATACAATGGTCTGTGATTGAAGTTTAAGTTTGTAGCATCATTATAGTTACCTAAATCATAACGATTGTAAGAGTCATGTACGCCACCATAATCTTGTTCGGGATATACCACACCACTCCATCTAGTATTTTCTTCACTAGCGGTAGTAAGTGTGAATGTTTTAGTACCATCCGTAGTATCTAATAACACAGTGAATTTTGCCGGTCCGGGTGTATCTACTGTACCTAATTCTAAAAGGAATTGTCCTTCTCTTTCAACAATTACACCCCCACAGTCGGGAACAACCCAAGCCTCAACGGTAAATTGATTATCAAATCTACTATTTATTTTTGTAGTTTCATCTTTACCGTAACCTGTTTTTGATAAAATATCGGAGGGTGTTTTCTTTGTTTTAGTGTTTGTAGTTCCAACAGATGCATTATCACCGAGTTTAGTAAATCTACCTTGAGGTACAATAATAGATTCACTTACACCATCAAAAAAGAAAGCGTGGCTTGACCTACCTATTGCTACCAACCTTTCACCTCATATTATGTAACTTGCCGGAATAAATTGAATGTTAAATGAATAAACAGGTTCACCACCTACTTGTACAAAAGTAGCCTTAGTAATACCACCTTTGATGAATGACCTATCGTTATTACTATCCGGTTCATCGGGTTCAGTTGATGCGGATACTGCGTCTTCTACACTTTTACTATCTAAGGTTTCAAACCTACCTGTAGGCATAAAAAAGTTTACAGGTTCATATTTATTACTACCTGTAGCCTTTATGCTTGAGTTAAATGGTATTTGTATACCAATAATATAATCACCAAATTTGTCTTTTTTCTGTATCCCTTTATTATTTTTAGAGTTGTTTAGAGTACCATATAATGACATCACTTTATCACCCGCACTCATACCACTGAATAAACCACCTTGGTCACTTCCGCCTTTAAATGTAGTAAACCGAGGTGTTACTTGCAAATTAGCATCCCATACAAAATCATTAAATTTAGGAGTTCCGTTATTACCGTCTTTACCTGCTACAGTTTGAGTAATAGTAACAGCAGAATTAACCTTAGCAGTGTTTGGTGAAGTTGTTAAAGTAGCACTTAATCCCGTAATAGGATTTGTTAATCCACTATCATTAATTAATTTAGTAAAGTTTGTTGCCATTTGTTCAGCCGTTAAAGCAGTACCAACAGATGCTACAGTAAATGTAGCACTACCGCCTGTTATTGTCAATACATCACCAACAGCATGCCCCTTACCGGGATGAGCAATTTCAAAAGATGTAATCGCACCACTATTCACACCTGTAATATTTACTTTACAATCTGTTCCCGAACCTGTAGTAGCAGAAATTGTTACATCATTTGCAATACTATAACCACTACCACCTACAAGTGTACTAGTAGTTTTAACACCATCAGTAGTTGCTATTGAAAAATGATACCTACCGGTTCCACTATCCTCATCATGTGAAAGTTTACTTTTTGATGCATATAAATTAAAAGTAGTACCTGCTGTATTTTTAAGTTTAATTAAAGTTTCAAGACTTGCAATATCTTCTAATGTAATTTCACTAAAACCATCATCTATCAAGTCTTCATTATCAAAATTAATATTTCCGTATTGTCTAGCAACCCCACCTCCATATCTTACTACTTCATTTATTGAAAAATCAATTACGGCTCTTGAACTTGTTGCACTACCTATACTCATTAAATCGTCATCAGTAAATACACCCTCTAATAATATAACAGCCTTTGAAAGATTAAAGTCCATAGCCATTCTATCACTACCCATGAATGGTAATGCAGTAGCGTTAAAATTTCTGTCTACATCTAAAGTAACAGTTGTAACAGGTAATTGTATAGTTTCACCATCGGCTCTAACAAACCTAACAGGTATATTCTGTGACATTAGAATCGCCCCCTGTGTGTAGAACCACCAATAGAACGAGCAACTTCTTGCTGAATCATATTACCAATTTCACGAGCCAATGTTCTCTTGTCTGTTCTATCTGTAATACCTCCGGCATTTACAGTAATGTTAAATGTACTACCCATACCTATACCGTTAGGGTTATTTTTCTTATTGAGAGGTACAACGGCTTCCGGTCCATCTTCACCAATCATAGCGAGAGTTGGTTTGTTTACTATACCACCTTTTGCTAACATAGGAATTTGCATCTTACCTAAATCTATACCAAAAGATTTACCTCCTACTTTTGGAACCCATTTAGGTATTTTAATTTTAAATTTTATTTTACTGAAAATACTATTGATAACACCAATTAACATATTGAAAGGTGCTTTAATTAAATCAATGAGACCACCAAGAATAGATTTACCTATGTCAAGTATACCACCAAAGAGTTTTTTCCAAAACGCTAATGTAAATACATCTCCAAGTTTAAATCCATCAAAGACACTACTTATCGTATCTTTTATGTCACCTATTACCCCAAATACAATATTAAATGGCTCAAGCATTTTTAAAACTACATTTTCATATAATATCTGTAAAGTGCCTACAAATACATCTTTTAAAAAGCCCGCAATAGTAGATATTACATCAAATATAACATTTACAGGGGCTAATACCTTATCTTCCCATAATTTACCTACTGCGGCAAACGCTACTCCGGCTATACTGCCTAATACTTCAAATCCTTTTTCTATTAAACCGAATAAAAACTTTATTGGTTCTACCACCACCGCATTCCATATTTCTCCTACTATACCAAATACAGTACCGGCTAGTTCTTTTAAACTTTCAAAAGCACCTTTAAAGAAATCAAATACTGCTTTAGCGGGTTCAACAAAAAACTTATTGAAAAAATTTCCCATACCTTGAAATACTTTACTTGCTACATCACCTATCATTTGAAAAGCCGGACCGATACCGCCAACAAGTAAAGAGATAGAGCCTAGTGTTGCTAATAATGCCATAATTTCACTCCCAATCTAAAAACGAATAATCTAATGATACCACTTCTCTATCCCCTGCCTTTGCTTCTTGTTTTGCTTTTTTATTTTCTTTTTCTTGTTCTTCTTGTATCGCCATAGCCCATATTAGTGATTGTTTGAATATCGGTAAGGGCATTTTGTAAACATCGTACAGTGAAATATTGTAGTGTTTTGCTACAACATAAGCGAGATATTCCGCTTGATATTCAAAATCTTCTACAGTTTCAAACTCTTTTTTCTGTAGAAATTTTTGAACATTCACTGTACCGGTGTTGTAAACCCCCCTTGCAGTGCCTCCGCAATCTCATTAGGTTGAGGTAAGACTTTAGAGATTTGCTCTCCAACATACCCACTAAGAGAAATTAATTCACCCGATGTCAAAGCCGGGTTGGTTTCAGTTATCCAATTAGAAAATGCAAACTTCCAATATCCTTTCAAATTCATAGATACATCGCCGTTTGTTATTACAAACATTTCTTGGGCGGCGGCTTGTATATCTAAGAAAGATACATCTCTTACATATACTTCCATAATTAGACTTTCAACATTAGGGTCTACCCTAATTTCATGTCTAGTTACATCATTCTTCTTCAATAATAGGCTCTTGTTCTTCACTATCTGTGGTTTGGTCATTTATGTCACTTCCATTGGATGCGGCTACCTCTTCGGTAGGGGCTTCCGGCTCTACATCCGGGGTCGCTTCTGCGAGGCCGTCAGTTTCACCTGTTTCGGTTGTTATCCCTTCATCGTTCTGCCTTAGACGCAAAACAAGTTCTGCTTTAGTTCCATATACAGGGAGATTTCTCTCCTTGCAAAGTTCCTTTAATTCAGTAACTTTTAGGGAATCGTATTGCTGAACATCAGCAGGGAATGGATTTACCACCTCTTCTTCAACAAGAGGATTGATTTCTTCTTCGGTAGTTTCTACAGGGGGGTTGTCTAATTTATCTTGGACAAATGATTCTATTTCATGTCTTGCCATAAGTTCAAGCATTTCATCATCGAACTCTACGCCATTGGTTTCACATACCCATCGAGCGTAGTTTAGTGCGCCCATTCTTCTATACTTCAACAGCGATTTTCTCATTATCTCACCTCAATATTTTGGTATAGTGTCACGAGCCACTACTTTTATTGCTTTAGGCATTATCTTTAAAGTAGATTTTACTATACCTTTATCTTCCGGTATCTGTATAGGTGCTTCTACAATATAGTAATCATCAATAATAATTACCATCTTTTCACTATTAGCGGCAGATGTACCACCAATTAAATTCTTTTCAAATTCAAGGAGTATTTGATTTGCGGCACTATTACTTGATGTAGTACTAAACTCTTGACCTGTTCTCATCTTATGGAAAAATATAGGGTCATCTACAGCAATTTCCATAGTCATATCGTAGGTAGTTTGACCCTCTACCATAAGACTAACATTTCTTGAGCCGTTAAAAGGAACTTGGTCTGTTATTACACCGGCATCTGCTTGAGATGTACTATTGATAGTATGGTGTCCAACCATACCGGTAGTTCCATTTAGCGTGAATGAAAATACTTGAGCGACATTTTGACCCGCTAATTTGATATTACCGTTGTAAAACATAAACGGTTTTTGAGTTCCTTTACCGATACCCGATACTATACGATTATCTTCGGTATTAGCAGTATCATCAAACATACGATGTGCGGCATATCTTGTAAGAGGTGTTGATTCTAAACGACCTGTATCAGTATAACAAAGTGCTGAATTGAAATTAACTGATAGTCTTAATGCGGCATCGTTATCTGTAGTCATTGAAAAATCAGTTACTTTACAACCTCGATATACACGAGTCAATTCTTTTGAATCACCCGGTGCGCCTTCTAAATCCGGTCTGCTATTATCGGAGTCTACATCTATTCTTCTTTGAGATACCTCTAAACAAAATGATGGAAGGATAGACTTAGAAAACAATAAATGCTTAACAGGGAAAGTAATTTGGCTAGTAGTAGAAATAGCGGCTACTTTAGTGCCGGATTGACCTACTTCTCTAACTATTACATCAATATTGTCTGCATGTGCGTATTTTAGCGGCTCATCTAATAATATATCAGTTCCTATTACACCTAATACTCTTCTACATTCATGAGTTTGCGCTATATCAAAATCACCATTAAATGCACCATCCCAAGAAGTTGTATTTTCTTCATGGTCACTCACTATAGATGCAGTTGTGGTGTCTTTGATTTCTACATAGAAATGTTCTGTAGGAGAAGGAGTTATATTTGTTACACTTGTTAATGTAATTCTTGATGCACCAACAGCCGTAGCACCATCGAGTGTAGTTTCTATACTACTAGACTGTTCCGAGTAAATTAATTCATTACCAAGACAGTATTTCAACCATCTTGCCGTATGCATGTTTACTTCAAAAGACCCACCTTCGGTAATTATTTTACCCGGTACTTGAATAGAAGTATCTCTTCCAAGCCCTACAACATGGTATCTTTTTAAATCCATTTTAGTTTCGGGAAGAGTAATAGCCGATGCAATACCTAAGAATTGGTCTATCTTACAACTTTCCAAGGCGGCAGTAGCGGCAGTAGTTTTATCGCTATCTCTATCAATAGGTGGTGTTTTGTAAGGTAGAATGTGCATTACATCACCCGATTGAAAAGCAGTGCTTGCGGTAGTTGCCATAACAGGTGTAATAGTTATATCAGCACCATCATTGGCAATAATTGTAAATGTTTTACCACCATTACCTACATTTGCACCATCATCATCGGATAAACCTGTGCCTGTTTCAAAAACAACTTGAGAACCTACTAACATGTTTACAGGGAATCTAAGATTATTTGCTTTTTGTACAGCATTTGTAGCACCACCGGATAATCTTAACAAAGTAGTATTACCTGTATGCGATTGAACAGTTATAGTAGCATCAGTGTGTTTAATGGTTAAACTTGTTTCGGGCGCAAAGGTTACTTCTGCTATATCTCCTTTGTATACTGTACTTGGCATTTTATCATCTCACGGTATTAGTTCTGCTAATATTACTACTTCTATTTGGAATGTCATTCGGAAAAGTTGCTTGCTTCTGTCACTTAAATCGGTTCTTGTTTTGAATACGAGCCTGTCAAAATTTGTTCCATCTCCCTTACGACTTTTGTGAATTACTCTACGAACTTCGTTCTCAAGTTGTTGCAGATGCTTTCTCCCCTTAACTGTTCGCATGTCTACGGTTATATTTATGCGTGTTGTAACAAAATCATAGAGTAAATCGGGTGCTTCTTCGTTGTGTGCTGTTTCGTAACATAGAACATAATCATGCCGAGACAGGTCAAGACGCTTACCTCTTTCCGGTTGTACTTCGGCTATGTCAATAACAATCGGCCTAATACCACTTGTGTTACCTCTATTCCAATCGGTTTGAAATAAACCTAACACAACATCTAAACCTTCTGTCCATGTTGCTACCATACTATCACTTCTTCTGTAAGTCTTTTACCGATTTAGGAATAATAAATCCGTTTCTATATCTAAATCCTTCTCTATCCATATCGGGGTTTTGCCTAAGCATAGCCTCATCTGTTTGTTTCTTTAAGGTTGAAAGTTGTTTTTCTGTAGCCGATGTTTGATTATTGAAATCAGTATAAGTACCATCATCTTCTTTTCTCAAACCTAAAGCACCGGCTTCAATCTGTTCATATCTATCTCTAAGCGTAGATGGATTATTGGAAAATAAATCTTTATGTTCGGCTTGAAATTGATTATCATTTTCAAACATTTCAATAACTTGTTGGTGAGTTTGTTCACCAAATTTATTGAACTCCCTATCGCCCTTCATTCAAACAACACCATCTCTACATAACGAGGTAATGTACGGTCTACATCTGCTTGATACAACTGAACCTTACTTGCTACATCTATATTCTGCGTTCCTTCCGGTATAAGCACAGAACGGTCATCAGCCATAAGTAATTCAATCGCTACCATCTTGGTACATACATCCTCTATCGCTTTTTCTAAATATCTTTCACCGTAAATGTATGCAACTTTTATCGCATTCCATTCAAAGAAAGGATAAGAATTGTTAAAGTATATTATACCCATTTCCGAGTCGAACCACCAATCTCGAAGTCTTGCTTGGTCACCACTACTACTACCACCCTGTAAATCTATTTTGAAAATATGTTGAGTTAAAAGACCACTAGTGGGCGGAGTACCGCCCGGTGTAACTGTAGTACAACCGGTAAAAGATGTGGCTGTTTTACTTGTGTAACGAATAATAAATCCACCATATTCAACAACTCCTGCTTCGGCAAAACCGGCGGTACTATCCACATCAATAACACCGTTGTTACCTCCAAAAGAGCCACTTCTTCCGCTAACATTTGCAGTAAGTCTTTCGGTTTGTTTAATTTCTATTTCACTTGAATCTGTGACAATAGTACAAGTTTCTCCGGCTTTGGTCGGCCTCATACTTGTAATTTTTACTGTGCCTGTACCATAATCAGCGTTAGCACTTGCTAAAAATTCATTATTAACTTTAGTGCTATCAAATGCGTCTGTAGCACCCGGTAAAACATAAGATGGTGCAAGAGTGACACTTTGTTTACCTGTTCTCGCATCTTTGTTAATTAAATTAGCAAGACTTTGAGCAGATGTAATTTTATCAAACCCTACATCCCAAGTGCCTGTAGTTTCAGTTAATATTGCTTGTAATTTTCCACTTGTACCGTTACCCGGAGATAATACAATATTTTTATTATCTAATGCTCTTACATTTTCGGGTAAATGTATCCTCGCTTCTGCCCCACCAATCTCACGATAATCGTCACCTTGCCATAATTCAAGGCGTAATATCTGCTGTACATTACGGAAAAGTAACGGCGCAGTTCCTACATAATCTGTATAGTATCTTCTACGGTATGGTTTGTAGGTATCAAAATTAATATATTCTGCTACTACAAGATATGGTCGCCAAGCATTGTGGGTTATATTGTCTATTTTATCTTGCATCTTTAGAATTACTTTGTCCACTTTATCTTTAGTTAATCCTCTATTTCTACCATTAGTAAATGATGCTTGGTTTTGTACATACGCATTATCAGCAAGTTCATAATTAGCATGAGTAAAAGAACCGGTAAATGCAAGTTTTACACCACTAGCCGAAGATGAAATAGCAGTAATTGTTTTATTTACACCCAAAGGGTCAGCATCCGAATAGATAAGTATACTATCTCCTACACTAAAACCGTCGTTTCTGTAATCTCCACCGGTGATAAATACACCATCGGACACACTATCTGCGCTTACAAGTATCGCTTCACTTGGTCCAATATCAAGTAGGTCTGCTACTTTTTGAGCCGTAGTATACACCGTTGCTGTGGGGTCAAAAGGTCGGGTTTCTACCTCGCCCGGTGAAAATACTTTCGGCATACATTAGACCCCCCTCACCAAGATTGTTTCAATACACTCCAAGCATCACGCATAATTACATTACGAGAAGTCATGATACGACGCATGTGTTCAGCCTCTTTATCGGGATTGAAAGTATCAGTTCTATCTCTTTGAACACTATTGTCCGAACCAAAGGGTTTTTTCAAATCTTCATCAAACTCTTGTTCTGCTAACATTTCTTCTACATCTTTTCCTGTTATTCCCTCAAATTGACTATCAATAGCGGCTTGCTCACCTGCTACATCGGGCATAGAAAGTGATTCTTCGAGGTTTTGCCCCTCAAAAGGTACTCTTTCGCCCATGAATTTGATATTATGCGATTCGGGGTTGGCTACCATGTCACGCATAAGTTTGTCACGAGAAGAAGTGAATTGGTCGCCACTTGCATCTCCACCTGCACCTCTTAGTTCATTTGCCGCCATACGATTAGCAAACTGTTGTAGACGAAGTTCTTGTCCATCCGGTGTAAGCACTTTTTGTCTGTGTGGTTTCATTGGCATCTTGATTAAAATTCTACTCATAATATTACATCCTGTTTTCTTCATCTCTATGTCCTAGATTGTATTCCATTGGTTTGTCACATGTGGCACATGTTGCTCTCCACATAAAATGTAGAAAGCCGCAGTGTGTACATCTTGTTCCCGAACCGATGTTAAGTATATCACCTATATTTTTATTGCGATTTCGTTGTTGAGATGTAACACCCTTTAGTGGATGTTCACTATCTGCTACGACGGCTGAATGTGTGTCTAATTTGACATTCTGTTTACTTGCTCTCACTAAGTCGCTAAGGTCTAATTTCTGTAAATCAAACCCCATTTAACCACCTCAAGATGTGGTCACGAATATGTAGATGTTACCAAGTATTACATGCGGGTCTGCTGACACAGGGGCATTAGCACCTATTGCCGTTACAATAGCAGTTTGTACTTCGGTTCTTTTAG
>Ga0098046_1000509_pt1 | contig 14243 bp, 23 predicted proteins | sample 11BtaG_FD_77067 | JGI IMG/M metagenome (GOLD analysis project Ga0098046, IMG submission 77067) | Marine viral communities from the Subarctic Pacific Ocean - 11B_ETSP_OMZ_AT15265_CsCl metaG | ecosystem: Environmental > Aquatic > Marine > Oceanic | place: Pacific Ocean | collected 2015-01-16
ACTTAAGTGGTGGAGGCGGTGGTTCAGCAAATATTGAGATTCACGGAGCAAGCCACGCCAGTGATGCAAAAGTCATCACGTTTGACACTAACAGCAGCGAGCGGATGCGAATCGACAGCTCGGGCAGGCTGTTGGTGGGCACGACTAGTCCTGATGGCCGTTTAACTATTAACGGTGAAACTTCTGGCGCTACATCAAACGCAATAAACGTTCGTAACTCTGCCGGTCAAGCTATGTTTACTGTTCGGAATGATGGAAGAATAGCTACTGGAGGGGCCGGTAGCCCTTACAACAAAACAACAGGTACGGGTGCAAATGCAGTATTTGGATCGGATGGTGTTTTCTACCGTTCAACATCTTCGCTAAAATATAAAACAAACGTCCAAAATGCTTCGCATGGGCTTCAAAAGGTGCTAGCATTACGGCCTGTAACTTATGAAGGGACTTCAGAAGTAGACGCAGGTATTACGTTTGGCGGATTGATTGCTGAAGAAGTTCACGATACTGGACTAACCGAGTTTGTTCAATATGCAGAAGACGGCAGCCCAGATGCGTTGGCATATGGTCCAATGGTCTCATTGTGTATCAAAGCAATTCAAGAGCAGCAAGTCGTAATTGCTGAGTTACAGGCTGAGGTAGCTGATCTCAAAGGCCAGTAGTCTTACTCACTACATACCTACCGGCAACCCGCCCCGTGTCACAGCGGGGCTTTCCTATTACACTGTCAAAGCGCTAACTTTTACCAATGGCTGAATCTTCAACCACTTTTACCTGGGCTATCGCGACCCTAGACCGCGAAACTCTTGACGGCTTTGTCTTCACCGCGCATTACACCGTTTCAGCCGAAGACGGCACCTACACCTCTGGTGCATACGGCAGCATCGGTTTTGAGCGCCCCGACAACTTGGTGCCCTATGACGAGCTGACCCAAGATGAAGTCATCGGCTGGGTCAAGGAAGCGCTGAACGCTGAAAACGAAGGCCGCACCGAAGAAATCGAAGACGCGCTGCAGTCCCAGCTAAACGAAAAGCACGTCCCAACAAAGGCTAGTGGCACGCCTTGGGCTTCCTAATTGCTGCCATCTGGGTAGGCGGGATTTTTCTCGCCTACTGCCTTGTTTCCGCCAACGGACCTAGTGACTACTGATGGATCGTCACACGTTTGAAAACTGGAAGCGTGTCAAGGAGGCTTTAGAAAAAGCCAACAAGACCGACTGCCTATTTTACAAACGTGCAGTGGCGATCTTATCTGGTAGGCCAGACCCTTTAGACTTGAAATAACAAGGCTAGGATTCGTGATTGAAATTTACGCTGCAATCCTAGGTGCGTCTTTAGGTATTGCTGGAATGAGCTTTTCTGGGTTCACTAGACGTACCAGCGAAAGCCGTGAAGCGGTTATTCGCCTCACAGCTGGCGTTGAATCCATTGCAACTAAGCTTGAAGATCTACACCAGGACATGAAGGCGGAAAAGGTTCAGGCTACTGCTGACCGCCGCGAAATTTACGAACGCCTTAACGACCACGGAAACCGCATCACGGTCCTGGAGTACAAAAGCCCACAAGGCTAGTATTAGACAAAGTCTTGAACCCCATGAACTTCGAGGAAATCCTTGGCCACCCCGCTTTCTGGGTCGTCGTCGCTGCTGCATCTGAGCTGATCGGCATGAGCAAGCTAAAGGACAACAGCATCATCCAATTCCTGTTCACTGCAATCCGCAGCGTTAGACCCGGAAAAAAGGGCTAGTTCCACCTGACGGACGCTGGATCGTTTTGTTTAGCACCCGCTCGCTATGGAGCAGGGTCAACAGAGCTATCCAGCAGCGTAAATTTTACGCCACACTTCCCAAAAAACTAGACCAAGCTGAAAAGGACTGGCACGCAACCCAACCTGCCGCAGTGCCACCTCCGCAGCGGCTTAACGACTTGCACCTTCGCGCACCGTGGCATGAGCCCAAAAACCCCAGTTCACCTGACTGATCTATTCCGTTACTACCGGAAACTGCCACATCAGAGTGCTGCGCTAGTAGAGCTAGAAAACGCAATTTTAAGGGTGCAGCCAGACCTACTCAACCGCGACCAACCCTGGTACGGAACATGGAGTTCAGCTGTAAATGACAAAACCTATGGTGCGGCTGTAGAGCTAATCAAAGAATTTGAAGGTTGTCATTTAACTTCATATTTGTGCCCCGCTGGCATTCCAACAATTGGCTACGGAAACACCCGATACCCTGACGGTCGTAGCGTAAAGCTGGGCGAAAGAATTAGCCAGCAAACAGCAGAAGACATGCTGAATTTAGAAATAGACCGCACCGCAGAAATTCTTGAAGCCGATATCCCGTTTTGGAAAGGCATGAGTTCCAACCAAAAGTCAGCCTTGATAAGCTTTGCCTTCAACCTTGGAGCGTATTTTTACGGCCTGCCAGGGTTTAGCACAATTAGCCGCGTTTTAAAAGAACAAGCATGGGGTCAAGTACCCGGTGCTTTATTACTTTATCGAAACCCTGGTTCGCACTTTGAGCAAGGACTACGCCGCCGCCGAGTAGAAGAAGGCCGCGTCTGGTCTACGCCGTAATTTACTTCCCACCGTTACCATGTAAATAGCTGCAAGTCAATTCTGTTGTTGCAGTTTATTGAGCGGTGATAGTGGATCACCAGATCGACGGGACTGAATTAGTTCCCCGAAAGAAAGCCAAGGTGCGCTTTCGCGATCACATCCTGGGGCAGTGGAACTACTGCTGCGCCTACTGCTCCGAGCCGCTTGGAAAGAACGCAACATTAGACCACGTAATCCCTAAATGTAAAGGCGGTCAAACAGAACAGCGGAACCTAGTAGGCTGCTGTTTTTCCTGCAATAGCCACAAATCAGGGCACGAATGGAAAGAATGGTACAGGCAACGGATCTACTGGAACGAAGCCCGCGAAGCCCGCATTTCCGAATGGATAGAACAGTGAAGCACGTCTGCGATGGTACGTGCTTTTTGTTCGTTAGTCGTCTCTACACACAAGCCACCGCCCGGTGTACACACTACGAACCACTGTTCAGCTAACCTCCGAGTCTTGACCATACCCTGGTCCGTTAGACGAGTTGCGGTATATGCGTTCTAACTGGTTTGCCACTGGATTAGTATCACCGATGGGCATTCCATCAAACGGATCGTTAGCGATAAACAGCAGTGGACCGTCCATTTCTTTAACGGCGAGCATACCAATGCGCGGACTACGCACCAGTACGTAAAGAGCCAAGCGCTCAAACCAGCTTAAAAAAATGACTTTCATGGATCAAGTGTAGGAAAGACAGCCTGGTACACCGTTGGAAAGCACTTCTTAAACACAGTCGCACAGCCAAAAGCGATCTGCCGGTGTTCTAGCTGCGTATCGTTATCAGCCCGCAACTGGATGTAATGCACCCAAGACCTTAGCGTTCCCTGCATGTAAAGGGTAGTAGGAGTGCAGAGTGGCAGGATACGTCTAGCCGTCTCCTTGGCAACGCCCCGCTCCAGTAGGGTGTCATAAAACAGAAAGGCATCAGCAATGATGCGACCAGCACCTGCTTGGTAGTCCTCTTGGTGTTTTGGGTGTAGATCACTAATACTGTTCTGACGGTTTTCAAAATCCTGCCGCCGAAAGTAAGGTACTTCGGCTGGTTCGGTCCTGCTGTATCGAGTAGAAAATTCCTGGAACGAAAAGGACCGGTGCCGCAGTATCTGGGCTGCAATATCCCTTTCAGTACTAATTTGCACGCACATATTGGCCATCTCAAAGGGTGACCAGTGCTTGTGCTTAACAAGGTATCTAAGCAGCCCTGGTCCGGTTTCCCAGTTGTCTTCGTTGGACGGGTTACTAACACGTGCCATCCGCACGATCAGCTTTTCAGCGTCTGGGGTTGCCCAGACCAATTCAACATTGCTCATGAATAAAGCGCAGAAATAAGACGTTGCACCACACTTTTTTTAGTGTGGTAGTGGGTTTCACAATAAATGTGTTTCTTTTCCACAGGAATTTCCACAGAATAAGAAAGTGCGGAACATGCACTGCACTTTCTAACCCGTGTCATAGCGACTTCATGCGAAACACGTGTGCTGATGACTTTGACCACACCTCTACCTGAGGCACCACATAAAGGGCAATTCATTAGAGAGGCCCACAACTACCTAATTTTGCAAGCACATTAAGTTTCCTTAAGGCTTTATGACACCTTTGCCTTACACGTTCTCTAGACATACCCAAGTCTTTTGAGATTTTTATGTAGGTCTGCGGCTCACCGCCATCAAAAGCAAATACACGCTCAACGATGGTGCGATCCACGGGACTTAACGACATCAATAGCCTGTCCACGGTGTCGCTGCAGAAAAGGTTGTCAAGCTTTTCCATAGGGTGTTCACCATCACTAATAAGTTCAATCAGTGTGTGTTCTTGAGAATCCAGGCCGGTTCTAGCTTTATCCAAGCTGAGGCAGTCTTCACTACGCTCCAGGTACTCCCGCAACCGCTTAGGGGCTGTAGCACAGTATTCCGCGCTTTCCTCTAAGGTGGGCGGCCTGCCATGCGACAACTCAAACTGGGGTGCCCACTGGCGCAGCTTTGCCAGTATTTCCCCTGCATGGGACGGAATGCGAATCATCCGGTCATGGTGGCTTAAATACCGGCTAATAGACTGCCTGATCCACCAATAAACGTAGGTAGACAAGGCATAGCCACGCTCAGGATCAAACTTTTTAATGCCGTGAGCAAGACCTATGTTTCCCTCTTGCACAATGTCAAACATTTCTGTGCGCCTGGAACGCAATGTGTAACGTTTTGCAATAGAAACGACAAGCCTTAAGTTGCAGTTGATGAGCTTTTGGTAAGCCCGCTTACCTGTCTTTATTTGCCTTTCAGTGGGGTTCTCAGATGTAACCCAAACCTGAACCTGCCGCGCCAGCAGTATTTCTTGCTCTTTACTTAAAAGCGGGTAGCGAACAATGTCCTTTAGATATTGACTAAAACCGTCCATCAGTAAGAAACTTCCACAATGCTTGGTACGCAGCCCATGCTGTCTTCGAGGCTACGTGCCACCTGGCAGGCTTTTTCAATAGTCACATAGGAGCAAGCGTCTTCTGCTATGAGCGTCAAATAAATACCATTGTTTGCAGGAAGTTTTTCATAGTAGGCCGCAAGGTAAAAGGCATGGCCTTCGTGCATTGTTTTAAGTGCGTAGCGAGTCATTAACTGGTAAGTAGTGGACTCAGGAAGAGTAGCACAATACAAATGCTTTTACTCGGAATCCTCAGGAGCTTTACGTGACTTAATACGGCCTTCAACACGCTTACGGACAGAAGCACGCCAAGCAGCTTCATCCTTAGCAACTGCCTCGTTATAAATTGCAGAAGGGTACTCACGTTCCAATGCTTTATAGACCGCGTTACGGATCCAAGCGGTGGGACGTATGCTAGCCTTTTCAGCTAGGTCAAACAGCAATCTTGCCCTATGCGGATCAAGAAGGATCTGCATATATGTTTTATTTCCGTGCCGAATCGCCATCAAGTAGTAGCCCAGTAGATTTTAGTCTAGCATTGTGCTACCAAAGAATAGAGCTGTCGACATGCTTACGCCAGCCAGTTTGCTGATCCTTTCTAGCTTTTGTGCGCTGTTTACGGCAGCCTCGCCTTACTTCCCTAGCGCCTTCAAGGAAGTTGGCTGCGCGAAGCAAATCTGCAGTGGTGGCACGTGTGATCTCGTACCGCAAGAACTTCATAATTACCTGCCGCCCTGTTTCCGGTGGCATAGGCAGCATCCATCACTTCCGCAAGACTACGGTAACAACCTGTTTCCTGAGGGGTATGGAAGGACCATCCGTTAAGCGTGCGATAGATGCTGACCATGGTGCGCTACCTATTAATGAATCTCGGACCAGCGCTTTCCTACAGAGGGCTCAGCTAAAGGCGGAATATCTCCCAACCACTTAGCTTCGGCGCTTTCCATTACTTGTTTTAGCTGGAGCGCCCACTGCTGCGCCTTATCTTCACGAACAAGTAAGAGAATTTCATCATGGATGCAGCCAGCGATTTTTACCTCTTGTTCACCAGCTTCCAGAAGCTTTGGCCAGAGGTTTCCTAGGGCGCATTTAAGGATGGCCGCACCAGCCCCTTGGATTGGAGTGTTGCACCTTACCGTAAGGCGGTTCATGTCACCTGGAAGAAAGCGCCGCATGTCAGAGCCTGGAATACGTATTTCGGCCCACCGGTTACTTGCTGTCTTTGATGCGTCTGCGGCATTCTGGTTTTGCCACTGCTTCACACCTGCATAAGTATCGAGCCACTGGTTACGAATTTTTGCAGCGGCCTCAACTGTCATGGTTACACCAGAGCTAGCGGCGTAATTACGCAAACCCTTAGCGCCCGATCCATACAGCAAACCAAAGTTGGCGCTTTTCGCAATCTGGCGAGTACAGCCAATTGCCTCAGCGGTAACCGTATGAAGGTCTTCACCAGCCTGGAACGCCGTGGTCATTTTTTCATCCTGCGCCACTGCTGCAGCGAGTCGAAGTTCCATCTGACCAAAATCCGCATCCACAAGCAGCCAACCATCAGGAGCTTCAACGCATTGCCGAAACTCTGTATCACGGGGAATCTGCTGGTTGTTGGGCTTGATGCAGGACATACGGCCTGACTCCGCCCCAAGCTGCAGATAGCTGGCACGTACAAAACCATCCGGGTCCATTTTTTCAAGGATCCCTTCAGCCATTTGACGACGCTTTTCACTTTTCTTCCATGCCAAATAGGTCTGTATGACATGGTGGTCCGCAGCGTAATCCTGAAGTGCTGCCTTACTAGCACTAGGTTTGCCCGTTTTATTGTCCTTAGGCACCGTCCCTAAAAGTGCTGTGAACTTTTCTAGTAGTTGTTTAGGGCTACTTAAGTTGAAGCCTGCTTCTAGTTTGGTCCCACGGCGAGCATCACCCGTAGCTTTTGGCCTGAGGTTAAACGTTTGCGGTGCAGTCTCGATTTGTTCAATTTCTGCATACCACTTTTCGTAGTCTGAGTCTTCGTGCCCCATTTGCGTGACAAGGTCTCGAAGCTTTGAAAGTCTTTGAGTATTTGCTGCTTCTCTTGGGAGCTTGTGTTCCGCAGGAAGCGCGTTATCAAGTTCCCGTAAAAAGTCTCTACCGAGCGCATGAATGTCGTGTTGGTAATCATTACAAAGCTGCTCAAGACTGGTACGGTTCCAAGGAAGCCCGGTACGCCACATCTGGGCCATAGCGGGAAGTGCTCTGCACTCTAAGGTGTAAGCCTCAGAAAGCCTTGCATTTTGTAACGCTGCTGTAAGTGGATAATCAAGCTGCAGCAACACTTCAACATCTTTAGCGGCATAGACCAACTGGTCTCGACTTAAGACTGGAACGCTCCAGTCAGACCGCTGCTGTTCTTTGTCCAGTTCAATTTTTAGGACACGTTTAGCAACATGTGCCAGTCCGTGCCTGAGGTTTGGCGTTCCATTGTGGTGGAGCTTACTGGCAAGCATGGTGCAGCCAATCCGGCCACGCACATAGATGCCATGTTCTTGGAGCCAGCCAAGATCAAAGACTGCATTGTGGGCTAACCAGTAGCGGTCGCCATTAGTAAAAAACAGACGGAGCTTTTGCCAGCCATCTGCATCCAGTTCAAAGCAGTCAATAATGACAATGGTTTTACTAACTTCGCAGCCCAGCTGGATCAAACGAAGTTTGCCTATTTCAGGCTGTAGCTGGAGCGTTTCCGTATCGAAAGCGATAGAAATCGATGTCGAGATTCTGTGCAGGTGCTCGACACCGAAAAACAAGTTGTAGTCAGACATGGGTGGTCTTCAAAGAAGTGTGTATTCAGGAAGTGGGCCTGTCCATTCGGACTCATGTTGGCCATCAGGACTGTACCAGCCGGTGTCATCAATACGCCAGCCAGCAGTGCAACGCTTTAATGCTTTGTAGTTTTCCCAGACAGGTTCTTCAGGGAAAGGGTTTCCGTAGTCGTGTTCCCAGTCGTGCTCACTGATGCCGGTTGGTGTGTACCAGCCACCTTCGTCACCTTCCCAGCCTTCTGCGGTACGCATTTTCCATTGGCGGTCTTGATCGGCCATAGCGGCATCAACTTGAGAGGCGTTGACAGCGTAGTTGTCAAACCAAGCAGCAACCCGAAGGTTGTAATCTGCGGCCTCACCTTGTGAATAGCTTGGAACGTTCTTGAGTTTTACGCTTGCAAAGCTGCTGGAATCAAATGGGTGTGTAGACATGATTAAAGAGGAAAAGTTTCGTAAGAAGCTTTAAGAAGACTTTTTACGGTGGTTTGTAAGTCTGTGATGCGGTCAGTCGACTGCATGTCACAAACAATGGGAACCTCAGCTGTGAACCACTTGTGACCACAGCCTGGGCACTTGCGGCATCTTACGATGCTTACTTCAAATCGGGGCTTAGTCTGAGTGACCCACTGATCGCCGCGTTGTGGTTTGCGGTTGCATTGTGGGCAGTTCATGCGAGAGGATCATTAAAAGGGTCAAGTTCAAATTCTGAAATCAAGCGGCATATGTACCACCTGGCTTTGCGGAGGTCTTCAATGCCATTTTTCTGGCGGTATCTCCAGATGTATTTGATGCAGTTGCCGCGCAGATAACCAAAAAATTCTTCAGTTGTCATTGCGGCTTTGATCGCTTCAATACACTCCACGCCGTTACTGCTTTGGTAGTGCGCTGGAGCGTTGACAGGATCAGTCATCAAATTCAATCGGGGGAATAACGCACCAGTCGGTAATCCAGGGCAGCATGCGTTGCACCTGTTCTTGTGTTGGTGCGTTTGTATGGTCTAGTGGTTCGTCCCAAAGAATGACTGCTTGACAGTGTGCGGAGTCAAACTCAGGTGGGTCTAGATGTGTTGCAGGTAAGACCTGAACAGCGTCATCAACAATGGCCTCCACATGCAGAGCATCTGAACCCTTGGTGTAGCTGAAGCTAATTAGTTGAGCGTGGGCCATGGTGAGCCTTCGAACGACTTGCTTACAGTAGCACACTGCAAATGTTGCTGGCAAAGCACGGCGCGGGCATGATGTAGTAATTCACAGCACTTCCATGGACCCAAAGCGAGAATTTCTATATGAACGCTGCAGTCGCGAAGTCCGAAACTGCAGCGATGTCGAGAAACTTCAAGCCTTAACGTGCGAATTTTTCCGCATGTACTTGGGCCAACAGGAAGCTGTAGAAGGTCTAATCAAAAAGGGCTGGCTACCCGACGACCCTGTACTGCGCTGACAGCCGTTGGGCAGTTTCAATACGAGCATTTTTATTATTACTTACCTGCAAAGCAGTTTCCTTGTAGCAGGCCCGCCTCATTTCTACAGGAATGGTGTTGAGCATTTTTTCAATCTTAAACTGTAAAAATTCTTCATCTTCGGTGGGGTCTTCACAGTTGTGCTTTGCAGCTTGCACACCATTGGATAGGCAGCTAATTGCCCAGTAGCAAAACGCTGGCGACTCCAGTAGATCCCGCAACAGTATCTTTTCAGAAGCAACAAGCACTTTGTCTGGTAAGTCAAATTTGCGCATGGTCTTGAGTAGTAGAGTAGTAGGCCTTCAGAATCCTACACGAAGTCCTCGTCAAAGTCACCGGCCAAGAACTTATTTATAAGTTTTTTGAGAAAATACGTCCTTTTTACGTCTATATCGTCCAACTTTGCATCCATACGTTCCACCAAATCCGAGGGCATGTTGCTGACGGTGAAGGTTTGTTTTACCCCTGGTGCGGATGCAAATAACTGTACTTTTTTGTTTTCCGGTTTAAAAGTATTGAAAGAACTAATAAGCGTACCAAAAGCTTTGTTGTCATATTTTGTAGATGGCTGCTGGGCAAGAACCCTAATCGTAGTGCCAGGCTCAATGCTGGCAATCATTTCTTGTTGTTGTTGCAGAGGCATATCGCTATGGCAGTAACAACGCATGCTGGTAGCAGGGTTATTTAAACGATCATAAACTTCTTGTGAGGGGTGGATAATTGCACCTTCTATGAACGGGCGCTTATTGCTATCAGCAGCGGCAAAAGTTACACAAACTTCAACAGGGAAACTGTCTGCGTATCTAGCGACCTTAAAACTAAGTTCAGTTTCTTGTGACAGCATGTGAAGGCTGGTAACGCCCTCACATACTACACAGACAAACCTAGGTCAGTCGGACCACTTGTCCCAGGCTGCATTCATCAAGGCGTCTGATTCCTCCTTGGTACGGTCCATCTGCCTCGCGCGGGGATATTGCCCTGAGCGTCCAGTATGGGCAGAATCCGCACCAGCACTGGGTTCTGAGGCTGGACAGCCCCCTACATCAGGTGCAATGTGTCCTCCCTTGGCATCCGCGCCTAGTTCCAGGCTGGACACTTCTTCTGTTTCTGGGGTGCTGTCCACCCTTACATCCGTTCCACTGGAAGGGGTTTCCTCAGGTGGACACACATATGCAACCTCTCCACACGCGAGTACAGCCTGGTACGTCTTTTTTCCGTACCTACCAACCCCAGGAATCTCAGAAATAAGGCCGCGCTTTACCAGCCGTTGGAGCGACTTCTGGATAGCAGCCGTTTTTCCGCCCACCACTGGATCGGAATTGAGGTCTGTATTGGAAAATGCACGGGGGTGACCAACACGAAGCCTCTGGAGCACCTTGCCAGTGACGCTGGAAGGCGATGTGTTGCTTTCATCGACCTCTGGGGTGAAATCAGCCACAGAGAAGCTCAGGTCGTCCTCCTGGCGCATGATGAGCGCCGTACCGGAACGACCAGACCGTGACTTCTCAATCGTGATGATTCGGCTGTGTGCTGGAGCGGAACCTTTTTCCACGTCCTCCTTGCTGGGCTGACGGAGTGACCATGTTTCATCCACAGCATCCCGAATGGCAGAAGTGCCACGGAAACCGCCCTGCTTGTTGGCATGGTGAATGATCAGGATTGTTGTTGCAGGAAACAGCACACCGTTGTTCCTGGTCAGCCAATACAGCGGCGTCGCAAAGTCGGACTTGTTTTCATCAAATGCCCTGCCACCAGAGCAACCAATTAGCGAGTCAATAACAACAAGCTTTGGTTGGACCTTTTCCATCAGCTTGATGAACTGGGCATAACGCTGGAGCGACCAGTCCGTGAGCAGCTTGGTCCTGGCATCCAACGGGTAATCAACCTCTTCCAGCTGGTCTTTGAGCTGGAGAAGCGGCTGATCACCATTCAGCAGCAGCACAGGGCCTTGCTGGACTGGAACGTGCCTTCCACGGACCACAAAGGGTGCTCCAGTAGCGATGTGTTTTGCCAGCGTCCAGGCAGACATGGACTTACCGTCACCACCAGCGCCATAGATCAGGACAACCGAAGGATGTGGAAGCACATCAGGGATTAGATATTCACGCTGACCCTCTAAATCCTGGAGCGCATCCACATCCATAAGCCCCTTAGCGCCTTCAAACTGAATCTGGTCAACAATGAGCTTTTCAAGTGCAAATTGGTCCCGATAACCAGCATCAAGGGCCAAACTATTCAGCTTGAAGTTCATTTCAGCGGGATTATCCAGCTCCAGATAGGAACGAGCCTTTTGAATTACCTCTTCAAAGGACAGCGAAACCCGTTGATAGAAAACAGGCTTGGCCTCGACTTCATCAACAACTGCGCCGCAGCCATCGCGTGTGAAGCGTTGCCGTTCTGGGTCGTAATGATCGGCCAGCCGGATAAGGCTTCCAAAGCCAAGACCGCCCTGGGACTTAAAACCATTTTCCCAGCGGCTTTGGCAGGGGTCTTTGCCATCAGCCCAGTCATCTTCGTATTCAGAATCCTGGAGCGACCATTCACGCCACAGGTTGAGACCCGTATCACCAGGCAGATCTGATTGGAGCATTGCCCCGATCTGCCACCAGAGCTGTTCAGAGCCCCGGCCTTGTGGCTGGATAACAGACAGACAGGACTGAGCAATGGCAATTAGTTCCTCGGTGGAACGCATTGACCAGCGGCCATCACGGACTGACTTAGTAACCTTTTTGTCGTTCTTGGCCTTGAACGACTGCTTCATAAGCTCTACAAGCCACCCAGGAGCCTCTGGAACAGCGTTTAGGTCACCTTCAAGCGTGTATGTACCACCAGCGGGGTAGGCACCGTTTAAAAGCCCTTGACGGCCCCACAGAACTTCCCAGCCTTCACCGCTAGCAGCGAGGCTGATGTCTGAGACCTCGGTCCAAAGTTCGGATGGAACGGTGAACAGAAACTTTGCAGCCGCTTTCTTGGGCGACGTAATGCGTGGAGCCTGGGCTAGGTTTTTGCCCCATTTGGCCTCAACAGCGCCGAGGTTGGCATCAACGTCAAGGATGACCAGCCCTTCAGAGCGTGGTCCCGTAAAAACACCAACAGCCTGGAACTTTTCAGGCTCACGTTCAATGACCATCGCCGTGGCTTCGGGCGACATCTTGTCGTGGTGCGCCCTACCAAGCGGATTTTTACCGCAGGCTTCACCGCCTTTTGGCATTGGAACGCCTTTTTTGTAGATAGGCGCTGTTGCCCAATGGTTCGGCAAAGACCGAACAAACGACAGCAGATTCATTTGCTAAACTCCTACAGGGAAACGCGGACACGCGCCCTAGAGTCTGACCAACTCTGGGGCGCTTTTCATTGTAGCGAGGCTGTCCACCCTCATCAATGTGCTATATTGGCCAAGCACCGGGCAGTTCTAGCCCACAGCAAAGCCAAAAATGGGATTCCTGAAAAACAAAGAAGCAATATCTGGAGGCGCAGGCGGCGGTTATCTAAACCCAAGCAAGATTGCATCAGGTAGCCAGGTTCGGTTTGCGCTGCTTGCCGCAGAACCACTTGAGTTTTATGAGTGCTGGGGCGAAGCTACAGACGGCAGTGTCAGACCCTTCCGTTTCAATGACGATCCATCCCCTGCTGATGTTGAGCAGGAAATGGGACCAGGCTATTCACGCCGGATGAACCGGGAAGGCACTGGACCGGAAGCAATCAAGTTCGCCATTGCTGTGCCCTGCTACAGCCATGAGTCAAAAACCATTCAGGTTTTGAGCATTACTCAGAAGTCGATCATCAAGGAATTTGACAGCCTCTCCCAAATGGAAGAGTACGAAAACCTGATGGAATGGGACTTCATTCTGGGTAAGGAAGGTTCAGGTCTGCTTACTGAGTACACGTTGCGGCCTGTACCCCGTAAGACCAGCCAGGCTGTGATTGATAAGACATGGGACGCAGCACTACAGGCTGGCTTTGACATCACCAGGCTGATTTCTGGTGGTAACCCATTCAAGGATGCTGCCTAGCACCTAACAAGGCCCCGTGTTCCTATGGCACGGGGTTTTTTAGTGGGTATAGTAGATATGGGAAAGAGTATTTTATGACCACAAGGGAAGCAGTACAAGAACAAAGAGAGCGGCAGAATACCCTGGAACGTATGTATAGGGACGATGGCCGAGACGACCCCAAGCACCAGTACCACAGCTTGTACACCGGACTTAAGCAGGGTGCCGGAGACACAAATTGACACCGAACCCGACTCGATGGTACGTATCACGGTCGGCGATAAAGTGGGCTGGGTTAGTTCATACCACCTGATAGTCCCGAAGGAAAATCAGCTTATAAAAGCATGGCTAGCCAAACACAGGAAAGACTGAATAACCTAGGTAAAAATACCCTGGTACGTGATGATTCTGGCCCTTTCCGCGTGTATCGGGATGACGCTGGCAGCGTTTTTCACAGTGTTACGCACATCCTCAAAGAGACGGCACCCGAATGGCAACAACAAGCCCTGGAACGGTGGCTCACTAGACCGACTGCTACAGAAGACCGAGACATGGCTGCAAAGCGTGGAACGCTTGCCCATGATCACGCGGAACGTCTACTACGAGTCACCAGAAAACTCGCCATCCAAACCGCCAAAAAGCGAAAAAGCCTAAAAGACAACAAGGAGGGCCTGGAACGTTGCCCACCAGCCATCACCAGCTGGGCCCTCGATAAGGCCATTCAAAGCGCACCCAGGGTTGCCTGGAGCGCATCAGGCTATGCCCGCGGCCTACGCGGCTGGATCGAGGAAAATCTGGCCGCCATTCATGCGATTGAGTTCAGCATCCGCCACCCGCTTGGTTTTGCTGGAACGGCAGACGCCCTGCTGGAGGTAAAAGACCGTAAAGGACTCTATGTGGTGGACTGGAAGACCAGCGTCCGCGAAAGAAACGAGGACATGTTACAAAACTACATAGACCAATGCGGCGCATACTCGCTGGG
>Ga0098046_1000519_pt1 | contig 14093 bp, 8 predicted proteins | sample 11BtaG_FD_77067 | JGI IMG/M metagenome (GOLD analysis project Ga0098046, IMG submission 77067) | Marine viral communities from the Subarctic Pacific Ocean - 11B_ETSP_OMZ_AT15265_CsCl metaG | ecosystem: Environmental > Aquatic > Marine > Oceanic | place: Pacific Ocean | collected 2015-01-16
ACAAATGTGAATATTTTATTGTAGACATCATTGAACTCAAATGCATCAATATCACTATACTTGGTAGGTCTTTCATTACTGAAGAACTCACCACTAAAGTCATCGATGTCAAGAACTCTGTTTCCAACGGATTGGAAGTAATCTGAGAGAATTCTGTTCTCAAAGAAAATTTCATCAGAGGACAGAACACCATTTATAATATTGTTACTCTCAGTTACATAATCAAAATCATAGAAACAGTGGAGACTTGCTCTACCAACAATATTGGTAGTAGTGTCAACATTAGAGTCAAAAGGTTGTGCAATAGCCAACGGTTGATCTTCGATACTAATGACTTGAAGATCGGAGAACTCTTTATATCCAGAGGTATGATTAAGTGCAGATACTGGATCTTCCCAGGTGTCATAAGGAATTCTAGATTTAATAGAATATGAGAATGTTTGATAATACTCATTGTTGGGTATTCTTTGTAAAGAATCGTTCAAGAAACCTGTGTTCTTCTGCCAACCATAAGTTATAGTTGCACCAGCACCTGTAGTGATTTCAGCATCAAAATCAACTTTAGTTTTAATAACAGCTTGAGTGTCAGAAGATAAACCTTTTACAATTTGACCAACTTCATACTCTTTAGGAGTATCAACCTTAAGAATTTCAGTAACTGGATTCCAGGATTCAACCCTACCAGTTTTTCTTCCTTCATACATGATTACTTCATTTTCAAAGAAATCATTTGTTGTGAGAGTAGAGGTAAAGATTGGGAAATGGTCAACAGGAATAACTCTACCAGCTGAGTTTAGTAGATCTACATCACCAGGAACATCACTATCGTTCAGATATTCTTTAAGACTATAATCAACATATGCTCCAGGACCACCGCCAAGATTGGAGTCCGAAGCAGTTACAGTGAAGAACTGGTAACTATAGTTTTCAGAGTTATATCCTTTAGCTGTGGAATTAACACCGACATTCAAATTTTCAACAAAGATCTTACTACCAACATCATATGGGAATGCACTAGCATCACTAAATGTACTGTTCAAATAAAGTCTGACAGTCTTAGATGATGGAGTATATGTCAGAGACCTAATACCAATACCATTTGTATTACCAACAGGAATTATTTCTGGTGATACATTATACATTCCTGTAGAGTTTTGGAGAATAGTGACTTGATTATCTCCAAGACTATAAGTAAGAGCTAAATCTCCGACAACTTCTCTTGTAAATCCATCAAGAACAACCAAACTTGGTGCTCTCAGATAATTTCTACCACCAGAACTAACACCAATAGACTCAAATGATGTTAAAGATTCTAATTCAAGAATTTCAGGTGGGTTGGCGATGGGTCTTAAAGTTTCATCAGTTGGATAATCAAATCCAATATTCTGTGAGTTGAAAGTTACCCTTTTAATCTGACCAATAGAAGTACTTTGTGGTTTAAGAATGCAACCACTACCATGTATTGTAGTTACCGTGTTGATACCAGGAATAGTATCATAGTTACTACCATTATCTAACATCGAAATACGACTGATTGGACCAAGAGCCGTAGATGATGTGGTTTCATATGTGGTTACTGAATTCTCAACATTATACGTTGAAACATCAGGTTCTAAAGAAACATTGTAACTGAAGGTGGTTGATCCGATCCCACTAATGTTGTAAATACCATCATACCTAGTTTTTTCAATAGTAATTTTTTGATGTGAATTCACATCAGTGTCAATAAAGATTTCTTTTTTAACATTAGTAATGATATCATTGTTAATAGGAACAAATCTATACCACAAGTTTGTTGGAACTTCATCAGATACCAATAGAGTTAGATTAGCATCTACATCGATACCAGGTTGTCCAGAAGTTGTAACTTCGAAAGTGGTTTTGGTTCCAGATGTATCATATACATTGGTATACTCACTATCACTATAAAGTCTCAACTCAAAGGCAGAATAACGAACACCACTGACAACAAAGGAGAGTGATGGATCGGAAAGATCAAATTTAAGTTTATTATTTCTCTTTACATATAGTGGTGGATTGATCCTGAAAAAAGTACCATCACCAGATGATGTAATATCAACAACTCTTGGTCTATCTTGTGATAGTTGGAACTTCTCGTCTATAATCTGAACAGAGTTGTTATCGTATGGATAAATGTAATATAACTGATCGTCATTCAAACCACTGATAGGTGAAGAACCTTCCTTGTAAAGAACTTTTTCACCTTCAACAAAATCATGACCCGCGATGGCCACAGTATTTTTGATAGTATTGGTTGCAGTGATGTTCTTAGAATCAAATATGATTCTTCTAGAAGAGTCATCATAAGTAACATTTATTGTCTTAGTGTCAGTTGGTTTGACAGAAACATATACATTGTCATTGAATGAAAGACCATGTGTTTCAGAAGTTGCAACATTGACTGTTGTTCTGGATATTCTACCAGTTAGTACATTGTCCTTATCTGTAAGGAAACTATGATAATCATCAGTAGGAACAGATGTGAAGAAAAGAAGACTGGATGTGGTCCCAACACCAACAAACTGAGATTCGGTTCCCATACCAATCTTATTGGTAGAAAGACCAATAAAGTCTCTACTTACAGGAGCTGTATAATAGAAATCATATGTGTCTAAATTCTTGAAGGTAGTAGTGATTCCATTCCAAACACCAATAGCAGTTCCACCCTGTCTGTTGTAGTATAGTTTATCATTTACACTCAAACCATGATTTGGAAGATAGATCTGTTTGGTAGGAACAAACATCTGAGTAACACCTACACCAGGGTTGGAGAAGGTTATGGTAGAACCAGCACCAACAGTACCAACACCCACAACTTCTTGTGGATAGAAGTAATATTCTTTATTAATCTCAAGAGAGCTTGTTGTTCTCAGAGCTCCAACATTGATGCGGAACTTACGAGGATCTTCAAATAGAACTGAATTATTGGTGTGTGCTAAACCACAAGAGATGCCATCATACTCTCTTCTAACTCTAAGTCTTCTTGCCCTGTCATCAATGTTCAGAACTTTAATATTTTCTGTTCCAATGCCAAGAATATCATTCTCACGAATAGTTGGATAGTTCAGATCACCAGACACATAGAAGTATGTGGTAAGACCCGTAACCCCTGTAGAACCGACTCCAAGAGTTAGAAGGAAGTTGTCCGTTCTAATTCCAATTCTGGAATTTATAACACCAGAGTAACTATTGAATGTTGTTGACAATCCAGAGATAGTTACAATTTCACCAGTGTTGAATGGTATGAATTCAGTAGAGAAACCAATAAATTGATTTAGGTTGGAAATGTTTGCAAACTCAATATTTTCTAGACCACTAGTCTCAAAATTAATATAATTTACATCAACACCAGATATTCTATCTACACGACCTTGTGCATCAGTTCCATTAGTTCCTTCATTGTTGAACAGAATACGATCATTGACTTTGTAGAAGTTACCACCGGTGATAATACCAATACTCTCAATAGATCCACTAGATGCATTAATGATATCTAGTGATTGATTTCTTTCTTTGTTAGAATTGAACACATAATCATAACCACTATTATCATCATTGGTATGATATGCAATAGTATTTCTAAACCACTCACCATTCTCCAGATTATAATCATTTTGATTACTCAATACACTGAAGTTTGTGATATTTGGTTTCGAATAGAATGTATCACCAACTAAGTAGGGGAATACAGGTCTTCTATAGTTTTTGAAAGGACCAGTAGAATCAACACTGAAAGTGTTCAGTGTTGAGAAATAACAATATCTACCATTTGGATAATCAGGAGTTACACAGAAACGACCATTATGTTCGTCGAGATCTCCTCTATCTGTGAAAATATAATCCTCAATAAAATATCCAAGAGGGAACAATGATGTTGGTGGTCTATTAGTGGGATTAGTTCTTAGTTCATACCCAGAAATCATCTGAGAAATATTACCACCCTGCGGATCAGTAAATCCATAAGGACCATAGATCGGGTTACCATCATATGCCCAACCAAGAATAGGTGAGTGATAAGAACTTGTTTTCTCTATACCACCAGCCAATGTAAGGTCAGAGATACCGTACTGTGTTTCGTCACTACCAGAGATGACATAAGTATTAGATCTCAAAGGTCTTGGTGCATAGAGGTGACAATACTCGAGCGAATTGTCATCAATACTCTCGTTTACAAAACCATCATCAACACCAATATTATCAAAATCTCTTTCGAATAGATTGATATTCCAGTTTCTGATTACAGCTTCAGTTTTACCATACTTACCTGCAGGTTCTACTTGAATATTGGTTGATCCACTAACATAATCTAAACCACCATTCACAATTTCAATAGAAGTGATTACACCACCCTCAATGATTGGTGTAAGTTTTGCAAATTTACCTTCACCAGTAATAATAAGATTTGGTGGAGAGTTGTAACCACTACCACCTTTGTTTACAATAATATCAACAATTTTTGAATCACTTACAATAGCTGTTAACTGTGCATCTTTACCACTATTGAATGAGATATTTGGTTGTCTATTAAAGTTGATGATCTCTGATGATCCATAAGACACCCCATTATCTGTAAGATCAACAGATTGAATTGATCCTCTAAAGAGAGGTTGAACTTTGCACTGAAAGTCCTGTCCTGTTACAGTATTGACACCAATAATACCATCAAGTTTAACTTCAATAGGAAGATAGTTAAAACTACCATTACCAATGGTAGAGATGTCAACTAATATATTTCTATCATAAAAATACTTTTTATCAGTTACACCGGTACCAACCAAAGATAATGAGAAGTTGTCATCATCTGACTTATTGACATAATAGTTTTCTACAGTAGAAAGTCCAACAATACCAGTAGTTGTGGTGGAGTACTTAATAATTTCACCAGAACTATAACCATGGTTAGGAATGTTAAAACTATTATTTGCTGTATTGATTCCTGTTACTGGAATGGATCTTTGATTATTCTTATAATCTCTACCAGGATTTGTAATGTAAATATTTGATACAATACTTTTAGGTTCAACAGCAGTGATAGCCTGAACACCTGTTCCGAAGTTGGTAATATCAACAGTACTAACTCCAACTCTTGCGTTGTCCTCTGAAGTATGAAGTTTGATAGTGGAGGTATCTACCAGTTCAACATAGTAGAATGCATTGGTCGAAAGACCAGCGATTGGATTACCATCTTTAGCATCATAGAATACTTTATCCGCAAGATTGAGTTTATGGAATGTTGAGAATCCAATAGTGTTATTTCCAAGATCAATACTTTTTGCAGAAAGTTCCGAGTTGAAGATGAGTGAGTGGACGATTTCCCTCATACTCACTTCAGCAACAGCCTCTTCTGTGGGGTTGCCACCACTAATAGTTACTGTAGGAACATTTAGATAGTCAAAACCGCGATCGATTAAGTTTATACCCACCAACTCTCCTTTGACTGATACAGTTCCTTCTGCACCACTACCATAGTCATCAACGATACTTAATACAGGAGGATTGATAATATCATATCCTTCACCAGGATTAGTGATTTCAAGAGATCTGAGATCACCATACTTCAAACCTTCACCAGATTTGTAGTTAAGAATCTCAACACCATTAATCAAAATACCACTATAACCAGGTTCAGTTGTATAATTGCCAGACTTGTTGTTGGGAGTAAGGACTTCTCTTATAATATTTTGTGGAGAAAGTTTTTTATTGTAGAAATCATAATAGATGAACTCATTATCTACTACAGTACCAATCAAAGTTACAAACTTGTCAGAGAAAATATCTGCTCTAGATCTTGAAAGTTTGATACTTGTAGAGTTAACTCTTTTCACATAGTAAACATTAGCATCTAGATTATCAAACTTACTTTCTGTTTCAGTAACAATTTCAATACCACTAGGAGTAATGGTTGTAGATTTGATAATACCTGGTTTGTAAAAAATAGCATCACCGTTCAAGAAACCATGATCTTGATTTGCAGTAAGAACAAGAGTTTCAAGATCATCAGAAGAACCAGAGAAAGTAATCTTCTTATCATGAGGATCAGTGATGATATTTGAGTAGTTAGGAAGTGAGTTCGATGCAACTACTACATCACCATCAAACTTTTGATACACATTCTGAACATTAGCAACAAAGTTATTCAGAGTAGGATACTTACCAGAGTTTCCCTTGAGGAGTTGATTTTCTAATTTAACATATGAAATACTACCAATATTTGCAGCAAGTTTTGCCAGTACTGAGTTCTTAGAAGAAGATCTAATTACAGTTCCTGGAAGTTGAAGACCACTATTGCTTGTTAATGTAATCTGATATCCGGGTCTTAGGAAGTGGTTATCAAATAGAGTAATGAAGTATGATTTCTCCAGTTCATCAACTAATTCAATATCCTCAATATTCCATTCTGTTTTAACATTAGAATACCAGTTCTGAGATCTTTCATCTCCTCTCTCAATACCGAGAGTTTGAATGTTGATAGTATCACCATCATTATAAGAGTATGAATCTTGATTTAGTTTAAATTCTTTGAGAGTAGAAGTAATACGAACCTGAATTTGTTTGCTAGTATCAAATCCAACATATGCATATGAATAATCATCTAAACGAATATCTTCTTTCGATGAGAAAGTATCAAAAACACCACTAACATTGAAAAATTGGTTAATACTTTTTCCAGTATATGCAACAGCAACTATATCACCTACATTATCCTTGATGATTAGATTACCAGTGTCGGGAAATCCAATAGTTGAATCAACATCAAGAATAGTTGCACCGACACTTACATTATTCAGAAGTTTTGTTTTAGGATTAACTTTGAACTCACCAAAGATAGAACCACTAACACTAATATCTCTAGCATATCCAGAGTCAATACTTATCTGATAATATTGTTTGTCACCATAATTGATTGGTTTAACATCAGATACAGAACCTCTAGAGTTTGTAGAGTCCTGGAAGAGTGTGAGATTTTTAAGTTCTAATGGATTACCTACAACTTGTTCTACAACAAAGTCTTTCTCTACCTTATAGTCTGCATCAGAAGGTCTAAACAAAAACTCACTTGGTTTAATAACTTCTACTTCTTCACCATATAGAGCTCTGAAGAGAATCTTAAATGATTGATCCGTTCCTTTGGATTTGTAGAAACTGTCTATATTGTATAAAAAGTTTCTCTGATCCAAACCAGAGAATAACTGCCTATCATTGAAACCAGGTGCAATCTGATTCTTTAACTTCCCAAAGAATTCCTGAAGAAAAATAACATTTAGATTTTGGATAACTGACTTATCCTTATGCTCTGCGGCTTCAGTTCGATTGAACGTCAGTTGATCTGGTTGGTTACCAGAAATATATGTTGTGATACCACTGAACCCTCTGGTACAGTTGATAAAGGAATTATTGCTAATCGATTCGTAGTGGATGATTTCCTGATCAATCTTGATAAGACCATTGGTCTCGGGAAATCCTTCAGTAAAGTTTGTAAGAGATGATGTAGGAATTGTTGTGGCAATATAATCCAGTTCACCATTTAATTCGGTAGAAGTCTTGAGGGAGAATAATTCATCAACCTTGACATACTTATCAATATTTTGAATCAAATCAAAAGTACCACCTTGATACTCTTGTGACTTATAATATTGCTTTATAAATTCTGGAAGAAGAGGGAAGTCTTCCAAAACATATCTAGGAAATTGACTCTCAACAATATCCTGGAACTGAACTCTATCTACTGCCATTTTCTGATATTAGTAGGAATATGATGAAGTTGAACTAGATGATGAACTAGATGATGAACTAGATGATGAACTAGTTGACGATGATGTTGAACTAGTTGGTGATGTGTAATTTGGTGTTACAGCAACTCTAGAAGAAATCGATGTTGTTCCAGAGTCATCAGAATCAGTAGATGTAGAAGAAGAAACTATTGGAGTTCTTCTTACCAAGTTATTTGCGTAACTTGAGGATACCAGATAGTTTGTTCCAGAAACATCACTTCCTGATTCAATTCTATCTGTTACCATATTTACCTTCATATTGAAGGGGTCTAATTGAAGATACAGATCTTGTAATCCAATAACGTCATTCGAGTAGGGTGTTGCTGAGATTTCAACCAGATTAGTTCCACGATACACATCAGTAGAAATAATATTGATTGGGTTGAGTTTAATCTCACCTTTTAAGTAATCAATAGTTCCAATCGATCTTCTCAGGACCACTGGTTCAGTTGGAGAGTTGAGTTTGAATAAGAAAACAGTTCCTGTCTTCAAATCAAAATTGGGATTGTCTCCAAGATACACAGTATCAGATATACCACTAATCTTAAAACCTGAGGAACGAATATTGTATCCAATAGATCCATTATGTGTACCGTGTCCATGATTCAGAATCTGAAAACGATTACCAAAACAAATTTCATATTCAGCAAATACATTCATTGTAGCCTGAAGATCTCTTCTAATATCTACAGTTGTGATATTGGAAGTAATAGACTCGTGACTTTCGTCAATGATTTTTTGAAACTTACTATATTTGAACCTTGCCCCAAACTTATTTAACTCAGTAGAATTGGCGTATATATTGGAGTTTTGTGTTATTAGACTTGAAACAAAACTACTGTTGGGTGCTCTGTTTGAGTTGTAATAAACATTTGAGTTTGTCTCAACATACAGATACTTAAGATCAATAATTTCAGTAATGATACCTGCTACAGAATACTTATTAATCTGTCTCTTAATATTTTCTTTGATTGTACTCGAAAGAAATACACCATTGGTTGGCTTGATACTTACAAATACCTTACCATACTGTGGAGGTGTGAGTTCTTCACCACCAAAAGCAGAAACAGATTCGGTTTCAGGATAAATGGTAGGAACGATTGCCTCAAAGTCACCAGCAGTAACTGCACGATTCTGTGAGGAATAGATCTGTGTTGAGTACTTCTTAATTGATTCTACACTTTCAATACTACTACCACCATAAGATGGTTGATTGACAGTGATTAATGATACACCACCGGTGATTGTGTTGTTATTATTATCTCTAAGTGTTCCTGCATATCTCATCGAAGTTACGCCATTGGCATCACCACCATCACACTTAATGTAGTTGATTTCAATATAGTTTGGTTCTTGTAGTGCCACACCAAATGTTCCATCACCAAACATCACCTCATATCTTTCAGAGCCAATCTCTTGAAGGAAATACACAGGGGAAGATGGTCCTACCTCAAACAAACTATCAAATTGTTTAAACACTCTGGTGACGGTTGAAGCCTGTGATTCTTTTACATTTACACGAATCAAAGAGGTATCAATACCAGAGTTGGGTAAGATGTATTTTTGTGTTTTATTGCGTGATGATACTGTATAAGTTTGTTTTAAAAATGTGCCTTGGAATATATCAATATTGGTAAAGTTTGCAATTCCATTAGAGTCAACTGGAACTGTAATATCATTTGGAGTTGAGAATGTATATGCTTTTTTACCAGATTCACCAACAATTGATACAATACCAGATTTTAAAGTAACAGCTGTTGCTGTGGTATTAGATGCATCTACTATGAAAGAAATATTAGCTACGGATGCTTTTCTTGACCTAGGAAGATATCCAACGTTTCGAGATAGTGATACAACATTTTCTCTCAATGTTGCACTATCAATGAATACTTCATTCGTCACCATGTTGGTGTTGTATGAAGTAATATAAGTGTTATATGCTAGAGTATCGATTATCGTAGATAAGTTCGATCCTTCAAAGTCATAATCCGTGAAGTTTGAATTTGCACGAAGATAATCTTTAATGGATGCCTTGATCTGATCGAAATCTAGATTACTAAAATTTACTAGAGGCATTTATCTGGTAAGCTCTAAAGCGAATGCGAGTTGTTGTGGTTCAACGTCAATACCTATGATTTCATAGTTAATAATTACATTATATTCATTATCATCATGTGAAGGATCAACCTGAACTTCTACCAGATTTACTCTGGGTTCAAAGTTTTTAATAGATTCTTCAATTTCTGTTTTAACTGCTAGTGTGGTAATTTGATCTATAGGATCAAATAACAACTCAGAAACCCTAGATCCAAAAAATGGATTGAACGGTTTATCACCAGGAGAAGTAAAAATTATATTACGAATAGAACGAGCAACAGCATTATAGTTTTTCAATACAATCAAGTCATCGTTTAACGGATTGACTTCAAAGACTGCACTGATGTCTTTAAACTTTTTGCTAATTCTTTCAGCAGGCACGTATTTGATACAACAAATCTACCTTATTTAGAACACTAATCCTCAGTTAGTGTTATCTGTTTAGAGCCACAAGTACAGATATGATCAGGGTCAGAACAATCAGTTGTTTCAAAGAGTCCATCTGTATTCACCTTTTTCATTTGTCGAGGATTTTTCTCATCATTCGCGATCTCCCTTAGGAATTCCTGGTTGCTCATTTTCTCTCTCCTTAGCGGTTTTCCAAAAGTATTCATCTTCACGTCCCATACCTAGTCGATCAAAACCATTCTCTACAGAATAGTATTGAGTTGATACCTTAAAGTCAGGCATCTTAGGATCTACAGGTGTAAGACTATTGTCAAAGATTCTCATACGATTGTTTGGATACAAGGCATATTGACCATTATCCAACTCAATCAGATTATGAGACTTATGTTCAGCAGGATTCTCAGATGTTGCATAATCAATCACATCTGGATCTGCATGATAGTTATCAATGGTACAGATGTAAGTACCCTTCATGATATCATGATCTCTTGTATATAGTTCAAAATCCATAGATCCAATGAACTGTTTTGTAATACTTACTACACCATAATCCATACAGTTCCAGAACTGTAAGTTAGGTAGATTCATATCTGGAGTAGGTGTTTCCGGTTCTGATACAAACGCACTGATAGGGAGTTTATCATACATTGCTGCATACTCTGGGAGATATGTCTCAAAGTAGAATGCACGTCCTGGCATACTCTTACAAGACACCCAGACACCCTTTACGAACTCTCCGTGACCAGATTGATGATCTGTTAGATATTCTTTTCTTACCCACACTTCTACTGCAGGAAGATTACAAATCAAAGAAGCCATACGCAATAAAAAAAGACCCTAGTATGTAGGGTCTTTAATATTAACGTCCTTGTCCTCGGTATCGTTTAGGTTTGTTATTACTAGAACTAGATGCGTACTTGGTATGTTGTCCTGAACCCTGTCGTGTTTTCTTGGGCTTGGTTTCAATGAAGGTTCCACCCATCAATGAACGTTTGAACTTTGCCATAGTGTGTTATGTCTACTTGTATATTATAAAGGGGTTAGAGAGGATCCTAGGACCCTCTGTGACAGTTTATCAGATGACTCTCATCTTCTCATGTCCAACACGGATACGAGGATCACACCAGATATCAATACCAGCTTCGATAGCATCCAAACAGAAGGATACATCTTCACCACACATATCTTGAACTGCTCCAGATTCAAAGACTTGCATCTTAGGAGCAAACCATGGATACTTCATCTCAGGATGTTCAAACACACCCTTCTTAATCATCAACCAACCAAACCCTGCATAATCAACAGTAAAAGGCTTCTTACGTTTCTGAATACCATCAACCATCTCATGATTCATGACACCACCGTTATTACGGAAGTCATCTTCATCCAACCAGTGAGCAACTGATGTAGTACGTCCATCTTCAGTAGCATACCAACCACTGACAATCTCCTTCTCTTCACCTTCAGCTGGGATTGCCATATCACAGAGTTGCCAGAACTTCTCTGTATTGAAGACAATATCACTATCAATCCACAACTGATAGTCATACTCTAGTTTACCATCCCAGGGAATCTGATCTGGTCCACGAAGTACATTAGCACCCAAACACTTACAACGAGCAAAGTTCACCATGGAACTATAGTCTTGTGAGATCTGAATACTCATTTGGTTTTGAACCATATCAAAACACAACTGTACAAAATTCTTCAGGAAAGTGAATGAACATCCACGACCTGGAAGACAGAAGACAATTGTCTTGCCACGCATTCGTTCTTTAATTGCGTCAATATCCCATTCAGGTTCTGAACTAGCTTTCTTAGTAGTATTGGGCTTTGCTGCTTTTACTGTAAATCCTTTGGCCATGAGTTAATTAATCACTCCATTTCATTCATTATTGTATACGATATTTAGTTGTTAGTCAATCCGTTTCACAAGTCCATATTCAGATAGAACTTCATGAAAGATCTCCTTTAGTTCTTCTCTTTCCTTAGGTGTGAATACATTGTTAGGACGGACTGGGAGGGGTCCAGGATCCCCTCCAGTGTTCTTCTTTACGAATGAGAGACCCTTATCAGTATCTACACTCATATTCTGTGTACTCATCTTCATTAGTAACTAGACTCCTCTAGTACCTTAGCGTCACATACTTCATAAGTACACTTCACTCCTTCCATAAAATAATACTCCCATAGACCGTTGAAACTATCCTCGTTCAGATTGTGATGTAGACACTTGTCATCTGAATAGATGTGATACACTTTGTTCAACATAGAAACCTCCTTAGGTTACACGTTATCTAGTAGTTCTGAAAGAATGTTATTTTCTTCCAACTCACGCGGAAGTTGATAGTTCATTACCAATAACTCTTCTTTCTTGTTGCCATTCTCCTTACGATGTGCAAGGGAATACCGAAACTCAAATGTTTCCATATGATAATCAGCAAACTGTTCACGTAACCATGGATGTTCATTATAGGTGATCATCCAGTTATGTGGGGTATCCTTACAAGCCTTAACAAAGTCTTCATGAATAAAACCCGTATGCATCTCCTTGTTCTTACCATATAACATATCCTTAATCAAATATGGCGGGTCCAAGAATACAAAGACATCCTCACCAGGAGCCGTCATCAAATCCCGATAGTCCCCATTCGTAATCCTCCATGGTTGTATAAGAGATGAAATCTCCGGTAATTTTTTAATCTTCACCTGGTTAAAGATTGTATTCTTATAAGAGTCACGAATAAACGCGTTTTTATTTTGCTCTGTAAATCCCCCAAAAGACGACCGGTTCAGAATATAAAAGGCGGTTGCAAGATCATGTGGATCTGTAGAAGTATTGATTAACTCTCTCATCTCTCCATAGAGATCTCTGTGTTTCTGTTCTAACTCAGTAACATCAGTAGCAACACAAGCTTTATCTTTTAATTCTAATATACGATTTGTGAGACTATCTGAGTTATTCTGTAGTTGTGTCCAGAAACAATACAGATTATAATAAAGATCATTCACCCATACAGGAGTTCCTGGATACATCGTAGAGAATGCAAGTGCACAACTACCACCACCTAAGAACCCTTCCCGATACTCCTTGATCTGTGAAGGTATCATATTCTGTCTGAAGAGATAATGGATAATCCTTGACTTACCTCCGGGATACCTCAAACAGTTTGGATACTTCTTTCTTTCTTTAATAACGGGCATGGGTGTTCGCTCTGATACACTTGGGAACAACCTTATTATAACCTCTGTGGGGGTTTTCGTCAAGCACTACGTTTAGGTTTCACCATGCTTCCTGTGAGGATCGAACTCACCTTAGGCAAATTATGAGTTTGCTGCATTCACCAGATTGCTAAGGAAGCTTATAGGGAGGAATTTTTTATGGGGGAAATTTTTTCTGAGGGCTCGGCATAGATTTCGAAAATAATATACAGTGATATTTTTCTCGCTCTTTGTCACCTTTGTAGGTTAGGAAAGTTCGAAAATATTCATACCCCCCTTCTTACGCCATAACATAATTAAACCCATAATACATTTTACCATATAACAGTCATTTTGCCTATACAGTCTGTTCCACTATGTGTACTGTCCACCACATCACTAAGTAATACTTTGCAGAGAAAAACTCTGAGGACTGTGTAAGGAACCACCCCCACACATCTCAGAGTTCGTTTACCACTTCACTGTGCCACAATAACACGAACCACCATGTTATTGCCTCGTCTGAGTTTATCGACCTCACGCATGGTCGTGTATATTATTACCGTATCTCTGTGGAGGGTGGTGACATCAACC
>Ga0098046_1000522_pt1 | contig 14063 bp, 15 predicted proteins | sample 11BtaG_FD_77067 | JGI IMG/M metagenome (GOLD analysis project Ga0098046, IMG submission 77067) | Marine viral communities from the Subarctic Pacific Ocean - 11B_ETSP_OMZ_AT15265_CsCl metaG | ecosystem: Environmental > Aquatic > Marine > Oceanic | place: Pacific Ocean | collected 2015-01-16
ATTCCTGCGCGGGTGTTAGGCCCGTTTCTAGTCCCACATTGCGTCCCCTTCTAGGACGATTGCAGGCCCGACTAGGCGTTGACCTGCGATCATGCTGGCTTGAATATTAACGGGAAGGTCGTGCATTAGACCCTCTTCGTTAATTAAAAGTTGCATTTTTTCTGGGTTCATTAGCGGAACCATTTCCACCAGACCCCCGACAATCGCTTGCGCCTCTTCAAGCGTAGGCCGCTTGTCTTTAAAGAAGTGTAACATTTTTTCTGCCATTTTGTATCCTTTGCTATTACGTTCCCAAGGATTAGCACATTGTGGCATGCGTGTAAATAAAAAAACCCTCGCAGCTAGCACTACGAGGGCCTTAATCTAACTGACATCAAGGAGACCAATCCTCGACACTTCCCAAGTCCTAGCATAAGGTTTTATGTTATGCAAGCCTTTATTTATAAATTTTCTCGCGCTGTTCTGGCTTCATATTCACCACGGCTTAATGGCCCACCTGTAACGCCTAGCCATTTAGATGCGCCCGACTGTGTTAGCCTGTGGGTATCAACGCGCCCTGCCTCTTGCAGTGCTGTTATGGTGTTTTTAACTGTGCTTTCCCCGCAGACTTTCAGTGCGATCACGCATGGTTCACCTGACGAACTTGTTCGTATTGCTTCAAACGCCCCGTCATTAGCGCCGCCTTTTGTGACTGCATTTCCGTTGTTTTCCATCATGGCCAAGAAGTCGAACATGTGTTGGAGTCTGTTTCTGACCGCTTCTGACAGCGCCAAGTTGCGTATATCTTCTGATCTATCTTCTAACAAACCTGTGTTCGGGTTTCGGATAAAGTGTCGTATGTCCCGATTAGCTGGCCCGTTGGCTTTGACTACAGCGCCATCGAACACGGTGTTACGCGCATAATCCACGTTGAGGTCTTTGCAGCGTTGTCTGCCTAGCCGTTCTTCTACGTTCCACACGGTAAATGCGCAGCGGACGCCATCAACGATAGCTGACGTACCCCGAATGAGATTACGCGCTTGCTCTGGTGTTGTGACGGGATCGTTGTCTTTAATTTTAGCCATGTGGTGATTAACCATGACCGTAGCGCCTGTTTCAGTTGAGATTTGTGCAAGCATACCCATGAATGCAGCCCCAGCAGCGGGATCAGCGTTTACATCTGCGTGTACGAATGACGCCATTGGGTCGATTACCAACAGTGCGAGGTTCTGCATTTCTAGGATTTGATCGTATATGCGTCCAAATTCTTCGCCCATAACGTAGCTGTTGTCGATCTTTTGCATGATTGGAAACACACCGCCAAGGTTAGGTAGCGGCAGGATTTTCAAATTGTTCGGGTATTCGCGGCGCTTACCCATAGGGTCCATGCGTTCAATCCGCCTGTGCATTTCGTCTTTATCATCTTCTGCGGATAGAATGATTGCATCCCCGAATGTGGATACCATGCCCCCGAAAGCTGATTGCATAGATTCGCCCGATGCGACTTTCATTGCGAGGTCTAGGGTCATCATGCCTTTACCGCTATCGCCAGCAGCGGCGAATATAGTTGGGACGCCTAGTGGTATTGTGCCGTTGATTAGATACTCTTGTTCGGGTGCGCGACCTACGAAGTAAGTCCCGATGTTTAGGCTATCGTCCAGTAGATGTATTGGCTTTTTGATTTTGCTTTGGCTACTGCGGATAAACCTATGAACGTCAAATTGTTCGTCTAGTGCGTCTGCGGCATCCCATTTTTCGGGCTTTCCGAATGGCGCACGTAGCATGAGAGTTGATTTGGCCCCTGCTTCTTTGGCTAGGCGTTCTACGAGTGCAGCCAAGTCCCGACCAGCTTTATCGTTGTCAGGCCAAAGAATTACGTCTTTGCCTTCAAGTGGTGAGAAATCAAACTTATGTGCGACACGTTCCGATAGCATGCCTGCGCCCCCGATAGTACAGGTAGCTGCAAAGCCCATGCTGGTTAGTGCATCAGCGCATTTCTCGCCTTCCGCCCATACAACGGTATTGAATGCCAAAATGTTCGGGATGTTATATAGGGGTCTTGGCTCTGGCAGACCCATGCGCCCGTTCATAAACTGGCGGAATTGCTTTTTAACTTCGCCGTTTTCGCTTTCTTCCACGTATTTACGGACTGTGACAAGCACAACGCCGTCAGCGTCAGTGTATGTATATTCATCATCGTAGGGCGTATCTAAATTGTAGACCTTTTTTGCGCCTACTTGTTCGGGTTGTTGCAGCGGAATTGGTTCCGGGCTTGGTCTGTTGGCAAGTTCGGGTTTGATTGGATTTTCTGGCGCTGGCTCTTGTGTCGTTCCGAGGAACGATTGATAGTGCGCGGCGACTTCTCTGCTAGTCCAGCCCCGACCTTCCATGAGGATTTTGGTTATACCCCCGATGCCATCACCTGTGGCCCACTCCTGACCGCGCATAAAGTTGGGGCCATGAATATCTATGTTGATTTGCAGCGAACTACCTGCTTCGCCTTGGAACGACCCGATCATAAATGTAGTGCCGTGACGCACACCATTTGGGTATGTATCGAACAAATCTTGAAGCTGTGTTGTGCGTGGCACAAGGTTGGAAATTTTATCTGTAAGCTGGCTAGTTGTGTTGCCAAAGCGGAGTATTGTCATTATGTTGTCCTTATCACTCATCCTGATACAAAATGTGGGGTGTTCCGATCAGCCTTGGAATGCCCCACTATTGCTGTTTTATTCAATTCGCCAAACCCTGTAGCAAACCCAACCAGAGTCTGGAACATGTTCGGGTTCTGCCTCATAGTCTCTTCTTTTTATAGCTTTAAACCCATGTTTTTTAGCACACGTTTTAAAATACTCTGCACGGTCAGATGCTAGTGGGAACTCACCATCTCCCACGAATAAAACACTTTCACCAATTTCCAAACGCGCAGCAATGTTAATAGTTTTGCTATCGGCAGAAGGAATTGGTACATTTTTATCAATTTTTAGTGTCATTGTGTTTGCTCCCTCCAGCACGAATCCTGATACTCACAGAACTTGCAAAGAAAGAAATCTTTGCTTTGTGCGATGCGTGGTAGAATGTCATTTGCTTTTGCAGCCGTCAAGATATTTACTGCCCTATCGCTGGCTTCCTGCGCAAGCCTTTGATTGAAAGGGATTATTTCATAGTATATCTCGCTGGTGTTTTTATTCACTACGGTTAACAAACAAGGTGTTTCTGTTAACTCCATGTAGGCTTGGTACAGCGCCACTTGGGTAGCATACACTGGATTTGCCTTAGCAACGCCGTGCTTTTCAAACGCTTTGAACTTATTGTCATTAGCTGATTTGCATTCCCACAGCATAGGATATGGCGCTTTTACGGGTCCATCACAGATTACGCCGTCTATGTGACCGCGTATTTCACCATCAGCGATTGAGAACCCGAACTGTTCACCCATTTTGTCTTCTGTGCGTAGGTCAAACCCTGCGTCCTGTATCCACTTGGCTGCATAGTCTTCGATATTATGACCGAATTGAAATATCCGCAGTGTTCGTGCGGTAAATTCCTTGCCACTATCAATGGGTCTGTTGAGGTATCGGTATTGTATTTTGCGTGAGCATTCATCACCGATACTGGATGCACCGATATACTTACGCCGTTCACGTTTTTTTTCGCCTTTGACAATCCCCTGATCCACAGCCTCTTTGATTTGTTCGGCTATTGGGTCTGGCTCCCTAGAATGGGATTGAAGTAGAAGGCCAACTGCCTGTTGACTTATAGTAGGATTCTTCAAGGTTTCCGACATTTACTGTCTCCGTAATTTTTTTGGATTCTTGCAGTGCAAATATCAACACTTGCACTTGTTCTTCTGTCAGGTCGCAGAACCGCGTACCCCAACCGAAGTATCCGAGTATGAATGACAACTCTTCCATTGGGTCTTTTGCTGATTCGTAATTCAATGGATTGTCCCCCCTTCTAACCCGAACAATTTTTCGGCTTTGTCGAACAAGCCCTCTTCTGCTTCCGGGTTTTGAAATATAGCGTCTGCTACTTTTTCTTTATTCACAAATATTTTTGCGCAGCCCCCGATACAGAATTTTTCTGAGTGTTCCATGTGGTCTTGCACTGCCTTTCCTGCGGCTTGGGTGACTTGTTCGCCATCGTTCCAATCTGACACAAAGGCAACGATCTTGTATTCTTCACAGCCAAACTCGCTGTTGTCGTAAACTATGGCTGTTAGTTCAAGTTCTATACGTGCCATTTATTTCCAGCCTTTCTGCCAATCCCTTTATTAGCTGAGTTGTTTCTCTTGGCGTTAATTCTATTCTAGCCACTTCTTTGCCGTTTTTCCAAACGTGTACTACTGGACAGTTATTTTTCTGTCGCACAGTTATGAGTGGTTTTGACTCATATGTCATTCAGCTATTCTTTCTACGGCTGCATCTATTTGTTCTTTGTTCCACAGATAATTTAACCAGCATGCGGCTTTGTATTTTGTCCATGAGAAGTCCATTGCGCTTACGTGAACCCCACCCCTGCGCAAAGCCTCACGTTGCTTGTCTGTGGCTCTCTCATTGAGCCAGCGTTTAGATTTGTTGGCACCGTTGCTGTCTTCAATTTCACGCATGAAGTCATCTGCTGCTGACATGGCTTGCACCTTACCACCAATGGCGACTGAACGCACCTTACGTCCGTTCTGAGCCTTGACTAGACCAATAGATGTATCGCCCACTGTGCCGACTACACCAAAGCCATTGAAGCCCATTGCCATGAGGCATGAGCCATTGCCGAATATGTCCATCCATAGGAACGGCGATAGTTCCATGAGGTCGTATTCTGTCAGTGTGAAGTCTACCAATTCTTCTGTGTCTTGGCTTTGGAACTCATAGCCACACTCAACGCACATTCTGACGTTAAGAGGGTTAATGAATCCGCACTCTGGACATTGCTTTTCTGGCGCTTCCCCGTTGGGGTCTTTGGGCTTGCCATCTAGGTTAGCTGCTTCATCCAACGCACCATGCGTTAGAATGCTGCTACCGAAGTCTAGCACGATACAGTCTTTCTTGATCTGGTCAGGATAAATCTCTGGGTCCAGAATGCGTAAGCCCCGCCCAATCATTTGCACCATTGTTGATTTAAATGAGCAGGGTCTGGTTAGAACCACACAAGATACAGGCGGTGCATCAAAGCCTTCGGTCAGCACTGCTACGTTTACCACAACTTGTACGTCACCAAACTCAAGATCATGCAGGATTTGTTCGCGTTCTGGCTTGGGCGTATCACCAATAACCATTTCAGCGTTTATGTCATGTTCGATAAACATATCCAGCAAGTCTTGTGCGTGATTGATTGTGGAGCAGAATACAACGGTTTTTCGATCCCCTGCGCGGTCTTGCCATTCATTGACCACACGCTCGTTAATGACGCGCTTATTCATTATTCGCGCAACCTCGTCCATGTCGAAGTCATTACCGCGCCGTGTGACCCCTTCCAGAGCCTCTGTGACGCCAACATCGACAACGTAAGCCTTCGGTGGCACTAGAAAGCCTTCACGTATCAGCGTGGCTAATTCTATCTGGTGTGAGCAATTGGTGAATACACTGCGCAGACCTTTGCCATCCCCGCGATTAGGTGTGGCTGTAAAGCCAACTATCTCAGCGTGTTCGTTGTCTTCTTTGACCGCTTCGATAATCCGCATATAGGTGTCAGCGGCTGCATGGTGGCTTTCATCTACAACAACCATATCGAACTTTGGCCTATGGCGCAGATTGTTTTCGCGTGACAGGGTTTGCACCATTGAGAATATGGTATCACCGTCCCACTTTTTAATCGTGCCATTGACGATACTGGTGGATATGTTCGGGTTTACCTTTAGAAACTTTTCGCGGTTTTGCGCTACAAGTTCGTCGCGGTGCTGCAACACAAGAATGCGTTTACCTTCTTGGTGTCTTTTACCAATGAGCGCAGACAACATAATAGTTTTGCCTGCGCCTGTGGGAGCAACTACGATTGTATTTTTGTGGGTGTCCAGCGCATTTAATGCGTCCGAAATCGCCACCTCTTGATAGGGGCGTAATATCATTTGATTGTCCTCTTCGCTAAAAGAAAATTGGGGGGTTCACGGCCCACGGCCCCCCATCCGTGGTAGCAGGCGCGGAATGGCCTTGCCGCTACTACCTCTGCGCCCAGCTTGGCACGGGACTTCCAGCTTGAGGTGCTGGTGCCTGTGGTTGCTGGTATCCTGCTTGCGCTGCTGGCGTTGATTGCATTGGCGCTGACGCTGTAGCAATGAACCCCTTTTGATCTGGCGTTAACGCAGCCATCAATTGATTTTGATCGCTATACCCGTTGGTGCCTTTCTTGATGCCAATCTTGGCACAAATCTCCATAGCGTTCAAGTCAAACACGCCAGAGATATTTCTGCGCTGTTGGGCTTCGTCCGACATATCGCTGGCCTTTAGATTGTTTGCACTTTCCACAATCTGACGCAATGTTCGCAGACCAATTTCTTTAGCCAACGGCATACCGCTCTTGCCCATTTTGTTGCCATCAACAAAAATTTTAGACCAGAACTTACGTCTGTCGAACTCACCGCCGATGCAGGTAAATTCTAATTCCATCCACTTTGCGGCGGAACTTTGTGATTGCTTGAACCACTGGCCCTGACCAAACTCAGGCAGTTCAATATCGCCGCTTTTCACAACGATAACTGCACGACTGATTGCGCCGTTTGGAATAAGCGAAAACTCACGGTTGCCGCCATCATCTGCTGGTGTTTCATTAAGATTAAACATTTTTATTTCCTTCGCTTTGCTGCGTTTCTGGTTTTACAAAATCCAACGGTTTCCCATTTGCTGAAAGTTGTGAACTCATTTTGTCGATAAGTTTACCCAAGTGTGGTTCCTCAAGTGTAGCCAATCGACCAGACCTATCCTTGGCAGGATAGCCCCATTCATTCAATGGCTGACAGATAAATGCGCGATACGGCCCATTTTCACCTGTTAGAATAGCCATTGTAATTACTTCATCAACAATTCCGGGCAATTCGCGCCCTGTCTTGCTGCCTTCGATCTGCAAGTTATATTGCTTGCGGCTGTAGTCATCTGTGGTTTCATCCAAGATGCCAACAAAGATCACATTCTTTTCGCGTATATGCTGCAAGTGAGTTAGCCACTGCATCATTTCACGACCATGCAAGCCGTATGCTGCGCGTGTGTCCAGTTTACCTGTGCGGTCAGACCGCGACTCTGGTTGTTGCTGGCACCATGAAAAGCACAAGCGCCCTGCTACTGTGATTGAGTCCACAAACAGCGTGTCATACTTTGCTACTAGCGCAGTTGGATCACCCTCTTCTGCACACAGAAAATCATAGTGTGCTTGGCTGTATGGCTGATCTTCTGCCAGTGACGGGTTTGGCCCACCAAGATAGCATGCAAGATCACGACACTCAGGCCATGACTGCGGACGCATTACATCAATGGGATGCCCTTCGATAGCTGAGTCACCAGCTTCTAGGTCAACGAACAATGTGCGTTCGCCTAGAGTTCTAGCGAGTGTGGTTTTACCCACACCGCTTTGACCACAGATCACAATCTTGTGACCTTTCTTTTCAGATAACCGTTGATCGGCTGTGATGATTTGGAAACCCATTACTTGTCCTCAACTTCTACTGTAAAGCGTCCGACTTCTGTAGTACGGGCGGCTTCTAGTGTTGCTTTGATTGCGGGTGGAGCGGTTGTGTACTTGCGCTCTTCCACAGCGTAGGTCAGCTTTGCGTAGTGCTGTGCATTCTCAGGCGTCATGCTGTTGAATGTGTCACGCAATACGTCTTGATCCCAAGTGACCTTTTTACCAACGTTGACTTTCATAGCCACATTGCCCTCGACAATGTGCGCAGTACCAAAGTCTTTACCGTCTGCCCGTAACGCATCACGCGCCAATGGCAGAAATAAATCTGATAGTTGATCATCTACGTTTTTGAGTTCGGCACGAAGGTCAGTGATTACTGACTTGAGTTCGTCGCGCCGCTCAAACAGTTCTATACTGTTCATGCGTATATTCCTTCTTTGCTACAAGTTCCCAATACCTAGCAAGTGCTGGCATACGTGTCAACTATTTTTTTTGGTTAAATATATTTCAATGCCTAAACAAGCCTTCATCAACTTCTTTTTTAGTTTAAATTCAGGGGTTTCCACGCCTTTTGCGTCTTCAACAATTTGTTCCCACACGCCATCTTTGTTCTCGCGTTCGTATCTAAAGTCGGCAACATAGGCGCATATCTTCTGGTCATTAACGATTAGATTGAACCTGACTTGCAGTTCCAAGTTTCTGACGGTGCCAGCCCGTTCTAGTGCGTGTAGATATAAATAGCGTTCTGATTCCCACTTTGAATCGAACTTGATGTTGTGAACCACAACTTTCTTATTACCGTACTTGGGCCTTGACCCAAATCTTCTGGGATTATATGGTCTTTGTGACGCCATGTTTGGGAAAGGAACCTTTATGCCAAATCCAAAAGAATACAAGTCTGTTGGCCTTACAACAGAGGCATACGATAAATTGAAATATGTTGCAGCGCAAGAGGACAGACCATTGGGGCGTCAGCTTTCAAGGCTGATCGACGTTGCTTACTTGCAGATACAGAACGCCAAGCGTGGTTATAGACCTGCCAGTACAGGCGGCATTGGTTCTGCATCTACTGTCATGGAATTTGAAGACTAAAGCAACCCTGCGCTTCCCAAACCACCAAGTAAAGTAGCCGCCGCCGCAGGGTTTTGGGCGGCTCTTTCTCGTAGACTAGGCTGCTGTCCCGGTATCATTTGTGGTTCAGGCAAACTTCCCGGTTGCACATCTGGAACACTTGTTCGGGTTTGTGGCTTTGGAGCCGGGGTATTCATTTTTTCCATTTGATTGCCCAGCAAGGCAGTGGCTTGGTTTGTAGCTGTGGTTATTCCTTCATCAATGGTTTGCGGAATACCTTGTACTATCACACCGCGAAACGCATCTGCCATAAGCTCACCAGCTATTTGCCTTCTGGTTCTCAAGTCTGCCCCAGCACCTTGTGCTTTGTATTTTTTTAGAAAAGAATTGTAGAATGGACCTGATGAAAACACCCGACCCACAACACTTAAACGTGCTACAGTTCCAAGATTTTCCAATGGGTTAGCTGCAATGTTCGCAGCCACAAGATCACCACCACTAGCTGATTCGCCTAGCAACTTCATAATCTTTCCAAATTGTTTCATATCTGCGGCAGTATCTGGGCCATATATTTCTATCAGCTTGGCTTCGTTTTTAGCCAGCCTATCACCAAATTTTGCAAATTGATTTTTGTCTGTCAGAAAGGTTTTGTCAAAGTCACCGATCAAATCATCCATATACTTTGTTTGGATTCTGGCTATTTGTGCTGCGCCATCAGGTTGAGCGCGAAGAATATTAAATAAAGTTTTAACATCTTCTGCTCTCATAGCACTGTCTGATATAAAGTTTGCGGCTTCAGTATCAGTTAAGTTGCCGTCCGCTAACTTTTTGTTAATTGTGTTTCTTTGGAACGTAGCCAATTCACTTGATTTTTTCCTTAAATCTTTGAGCAAACCTATAGCTGGCAGATCAGCACCAGCGTCTGTAAAGTTTTTAATTACACTTTCGTCTATGTTCTTCAAAGACAACACGTTTAATTGTTCGGCTAATCTTCTGACTTCATCAGCATTAGCGCCAAACAATTCGTCCGCAGTAGAACCCAAGGCATCTACTTTTTCTTTAAACCTGCTGGCTGAAAACTTGCCTGAAGTGGTGTTCATAGATTTGTTCAGGTTTGTGCGCAGCCATTGCGCAGCTATTTGTTCCCTGATTGGTGCAAACGTACCTGCCCCGATATTAGCATCTATAGCTTCACCAGCTTCTTTTAATAGCTTTGCGTTGTCGTTACGAACAAGACTGTTCATTAATCCTGCTGGATTAATTACGTCATCATTACGAACCGCGTTAATTAAATCTTTTTTACTAATCGCATCATTTATTTTTTCAAAGTTTTTGTTGCCAGCTTTGTAAAAATTACGCGCATTTACTAAATCCGCTGAAGCGTCTTAAGAAGTTGTTTTTGATCCCTAGTTAAACCACGAACGAATTGACCTCTTGGCCCTCTCTGTAACGTATTGACTGCACCATCAACGCTTGCAGCACCCAACATATTATCAAGTTGGTGCATAAATGTTTCTTCTACAGTCTTCATTGTATCAGAACGTATATTCATCATGTGCATGTCACGCAGGCTTTTACGCGCAACATATAATTGTCCAAAAGACGCTTTTTCGCCTAACGCTGCAATATCCATTAAGGCTTGATATGCTTTCTGTTGCGAAGTTCCTGCTCCTGCATTTTTATATTTTTGACCAAATCTAAACGCTTCATCTGATATGCCTTTGGTGTTAAATATTTTAGCATCACCAGCTACATTTCTTAAAGCAGCATCTATTCTTTCAAACTTTACTTCTACTGCATCATCAAATGATTTGTATGAGTCTTTAAATATGTTGAACAGGTTTTGATCTATGTCTACGTCTTTGGTTGCAGCCCGACCTAGATTGTTCGCAATATTTTCCATGTGATTTAAAAGTTGTTTTTCACTGTTTTTAGCGGCTACAGATAACGCATTGTTTCCAGACTCAGCGGCGCTTCTTAATGACTCAGCTACTGCCTGAACATCTACATCACTACCATCGCCAGTACCGCGCAACCAACTTAAATCTTCCATAATATTTTGGTGATTCTGGCGGAGTCGCGCAGAGGTTCCAAGAGCTTTTTCTGATATGGCCTGCTGTCTTGCAACTAAACTTGGCGCACCAATAGCGTTTAGTGAAGCCATATATCCTTTGCCCTCTTCGCGTCCTCTGAAGGTTGCAGCGTTTAAAATGTCTTCAACTTTTTCCTCTGGCAGTTTGGCACCAACCCTACCCGTGCCTGACGCGACTCTAAATACTTTGGCTACCCCAGCTACAATGCCTTCACCCGCGCCAGCTATTAACGCTTCCTTGCCAATGTCCTTTAGTATCTCGCCCGACTCTTGCGCCTGTACGCCCTGTAAGCTCTCTGTGCCTTCTTCTATGGCCTTACCGCTACCACCCCCAAGCGCAGCGCCAATGATGCCACCTATGGGTCCACCCACAGCCGTACCAGCTATAGCGCCAGTAACACCACCGCCTATAACTGTGCCAAGTCCAGTAAGATCAGAGAAGTCGTTTTTGCTGAACCCGGTTTCGTCTACAAGAACAGGCTTGTCAGTTTCTAACCCGAACATTTGTGCGCCTTGTGGTGTAAGAGCAAGTCTGCCCCGGCTATCTCTGGTGTACTGATCTTCGGTTAGGCCAAAGCCTTCACGTAATACTTTCTCTTCGTCTTCAGGCGTATCTGCCCGACCCAACATACGCCGCAGCTTACCGTCCTGAATACCTGTCGTGGTGTCAAAGCCAACGTCAAAGCCTTTAGACTTTGTTTCATATTCGGCTAACAAATCCTCCGCTATGTAAGGTTTAGGATTGTTTTTTATTTGGTCTATTGCAAAAAACTCTTTTAGAGTGGGCTTTTCGCCTGCGATCTCTACATTGATAGGCCCATATTGCGTCTGTAAATTTACAGTTCCCATTTCTGATCCTAACCTAGTCTAACTGTTGACACGCCGTCTACGTTGGACGCAGCAGGAATAGAAGCTCCGTTGCTCACACCGCCAAAACCACCTATGCCCTGCTTTTCTAAGTGCTTCATAACTTTATCAAACTCAGCATCACTGGTGTAAAAGTCTCTGTCTGAAAATATTGTCAAAGGGTGTTCTAAAGTTTTCTTTTTACCTCCAAAATATACCATCATGTTGTCGATAGCCATTTGTGAAGCAGGTATAGATGACCAAATATCTGCATTGCCGAACGATGCTGTCATTGTTCTCAAGTCTAAATCAGATACTTGACTTTCTTGTAACAACAACCTCTTAAACCCGTTAATCATTGACTGTCTATTTATGTTAAAACTTGCTCTTGGGCCAACGCCTTCTTCAAATACTTTTTTTGCATCAGAAATTCCTAGTTTATCTAAAGATGATATTACGCTTTCATAGATTCCGTCTAATGCTGTTGAATCCGCGCTTTCTATTTTATCTAAAGATGTTTTCATTTCTTGAAGTATGGCTTGGCCTCTGCTGTATTTGTCCCAAGCTCTTGTCACTGAACCAACATCAGCAGCCGCATTTGCAAATTTACTTTCGCCCCGAACATTTCCTATGCTAAACGTCACCCCTCCATCTTTTCCTAAAGGTTGTAACTTACTAACGTTTTCTATTTTGTTAGCTTTTCCAGAAGAATTTATTGCCGCCACTTCCCTAGCATTATCTAATTTCATAAGTTCTAAAGCAAACTCACGTTGCGCTTTTAATGTAGCCGCTGCTACAGCTTTCTCGGCATTTTCGTTATTTGTTATTTTTTGCAACGCATATTTACCTGCCGCCGCAGTCGCGGCTTTAGCTTCTGACGCAGCTTTAGTTACATACGGCATAGCTTTCTCGCCAGCTTCGCCTACTGCGCTTAACATCCTGCCAACGTTGAAGCCTTTACCAGCGCGGTTCTGCATCATGGACAGCCCCATAGCCATTAACGCTTGGCTAGTGTCGGGCTTGCCGCTTATGTCAATACCAGTAGCGTCTGCAAATTCTTGTTTGTATTTTTCTAACAAGTCTTCGCGGCTTTCAGCCTTGGGCTGTTCCTTGCCTTGAGCTACATTACCATCAGCCATTGCCTGCATAAATAAATCCACAGTAGGTTCTTCACCGCTGTAGTCGCCCATAGGGTCATTTTTTGCAGCTTCTTTTTTTGCTTTCATATCTAAAACTTGATTAAAAGCGTCACGCTCACCAATTTGTTCGTTAGTTGAACCTCGACCTTTACCACCTTTTGCGGCGATAGCAGCTATCTTTTCTTGTAGCTGCCGTGCGTTCTCAGCTTGGTATTCTACATCTAAACCACTAGCCATAGGGTCTACCAAAGGCGTACCCATGCCAGCAAACTCTCCTGCTTGTGTATTTTCTGCGGCTTGAGCTTTTTTTACTAATTGTTCGGCTAATGCGCTTTCTCTCGCTGACCTTTCTTGGGGAGTAATTGGTATTGAAGACTCGTCTAAATACTTTTGTCCACCAGCTAAACCTTTATCGAAAAATTCTCCGCCACGCCTGTAAAGCTCATCTGACTCAAAGGCCAAACGCGCCGCAGTGTCTTCATCACCAAAGAAACCGCTGACATTGCCAATTAAATCGCCTAACCCACCCTTTAAATAATTCTCTAAACCCTCGTTATATCCAGCAAGTCGGTTTCCAAAGTTTTGACCAAATTTAACATCTGCCCTAGCTTCTGCTGCTGCTTTTTTTCGTGCAGCTTCAATACGCATTTCAGCGTCTGATCTATTGTTGCCTAAAATGCCAGCCATATTAAAGCCCTCAAGTACGTTGTTGGTTAATACCCGAAAGGGCTGTGTACGCGCCTATGCCAGCGATAAACGGGTTGGTTCCCGGCTGGGCAGGGGCTGTCGTGTATTGGCTTGCAACACCCGCAGATGGCGTTCCTGATAGCGCACCGTAAGCGTAGTTGATTGGATACAACGCTTGCTCAGTGCCGCGCATACCCTCCCTGCGCTTATTGTCCAAAACTCTCTGATCGTAGTCGCGTTGTGTTTGACCTAGACCGTACATAAAGCCCATGTCTGCGGGGGTCATGGCGCTGTAAACCCGACCAACATCTGCGCTAGTTCCGCCCAATGTGCCGTAGGACGATCCAGCGTCTACCAGCTTAGAGCCAAGGCCACCGACTGTTTGACCTAATCCGCCTGTAAGTCTGCCGCCTTCTAAGTTGCGCTTTTGTTCGGCTTCAAACCCAGACATAGCTGCGCCTAAAGACTTGTCGTATCCTTGAGCCATCATATTCGCTATGGTTCTGGCCCTAGCATCTTGAATGTTGCCTTGCGTTGCAGCCGCCTGCACACCCGCTCTTGATCCGCCAAACGCACCAGCCCCCACTGCTTGTGCATTTAATTTCTGCATGGCTTGTGCGCCCTGTTTGTCGATCTGC
>Ga0098046_1000539_pt1 | contig 13808 bp, 20 predicted proteins | sample 11BtaG_FD_77067 | JGI IMG/M metagenome (GOLD analysis project Ga0098046, IMG submission 77067) | Marine viral communities from the Subarctic Pacific Ocean - 11B_ETSP_OMZ_AT15265_CsCl metaG | ecosystem: Environmental > Aquatic > Marine > Oceanic | place: Pacific Ocean | collected 2015-01-16
AATTAGAGAATCTTCTGACAGAAGAAAAATTATGGCTGACGCTGGTTTTGTTCAGAATGTAGTAGCTGGGGTCTTTGACCCTATTAACTTATTAGCATTGCCTTTTGGTGGTGCTGGTATTTTTGCGGCAGGGGCAAGAGCAACTGCGGCAGGGGTAATGACAAGAGGCGCATTGCGTACTGGTGTAGGTGTTGCCACATTGCAAGCTGGTCAAGAGGCTATCAAATATCCTTTTGATCCGTTAGCTACTGTTGAAGAATCTGCTTTAAATGTTGGCGCGGCTTTTGTAACTGGTGGTTTGATAGGTGGTTTGGTTTCTATACCAGCCGCAAGAAAAGCTAAAGTTGAATTACAAACTACTAAAGACATCGAAGAAATGATTGAGGTCACAAAGACTGTGACTCAAGATGATGCGGCTAAGTTAGGCAAGCCAGAAGAAAGAAAGTTTGGAACTGTTGATGAGCAGACGTTAGAGGTCGAAGCTAAAACTTTGCCTAAGTTTATTAACGATATACAAAAAAGAATAGACAGAGTTAAAGCTAGGTTAAATAAAACCCCACAAAAACTAGACGATGTTGCATTAAAAACAGAACAAGAAGGTTCAACTAAAGTATATCACGGCACAAATCTATCTAATAAAAAAGGTGTAGTTGATGCTGAGTCTCCAAAGCCTACGATGGAATCTTTTATTAATAAACGTGGTGAGCTTGTGTTGCGTCCTAGTGTTGGTGACTTTGATGCTCAAAGGGGCAATGGTGTTTCTTTTGGAGAAACATTTGAGGTTGCTAGAAACTACACCTACAGACGCGATAACTATTCACGCGACCCATCTGATAACAAAGATGGTGTAATTTTTGTTATTGATAAAGATGCTTTGCCTCCTAGAAAAGAAGAAGCTATGGGCGAGAGCGTTGTTTATACTGATGCTGATATTATTATTCCTAAAGGAAAGTACGAAGTACTTACTAAAAAAGACTTTGACCGTACTGGCAAGCAAACACCTATTAAGCAACAAGACTTAGACAACCTTGAGAAAGCAAAGGCAAGAGCCGAAGCTGACTTAATTGATTTAAAGCAAGAAAAAATCTTCAGAAGAATGGAGTCTGTAAGAAACTTTGAGCAAGCTATAGACGATCCTTATCGTCTAGCGGATAGCTGGTTCACTAATAGTTGGATATACAACAATCTTGTTCCCACTCCAATGAAGGCTACCCTGCAAGGAAACATACCAACTACAATTAAAAAGAAATTTGTAGATGCGTTTGGTGATAATGCTCAGTATATGAACCTAAATAAGATTGGCCTTACAAATGGACATTCTGCTTATGTAATGGCAAAGGTTCGTGAGGGCGAATACGTTCAAGTTATGGACGCTCTTATTAGTAATTTTGCTAGATTAAGTAAAAAAGGCAACGGTACTATTGCAGATTTTGCTGGTATTAAAACTCCTATTGGCAGAATTGCAGATACTCGCCCAAGAGGTTTTGATGATTTTGCTAAAGAAGTTAATCGCAAATATATCATGGGTGAAAAAGGCGCAACAGATTTAGAGAATGAATCTATTCAAGTGTTGCGAGACTTTTATAAAAAATGGGGCGAGAGATTAGAAGACGTTGGGTTGATTGGAACTCGAAAGTTTTTTGAAAACTCTAAGATATTTAAAGAACGTAGGCTTGCTGAAGCAGTAAAGATACGCGATGAACTACGCGCAAAGGAAGGCAAGAATACAGATTACATTAACAATCAAATCTCTAAGAAAGTTAAAATTGTTCAGAAGTTAATAGATGAAGAACAAGTTAAAGGTTTGACTGTAAATCAATTAAATCTCTTAAAAAAATTAACTAAAGAAATAAACGAATTTAAGACTGGTAAGAAAAGCAAGACATTAACTCCGCGTCAACGTGCTTATCTTGTTGCTCTTGAAGAACGTACTTATAGATACACAAAAGAAATTGATGAGCTTACTACAACGCTTGATGGTTTGACTGATGTTTCAAGGCTTGCGCCAGATGCAGAAGATATGTTTCCTAGATATTGGGATAGAGATGCTATCATAGCCAATAAAGAAAAGTTTACTCAAATACTACAGAACTGGTACGAGCGTAATCCTAAGATTGTAAGTCGTGATAAACAAGGTAAGTATCAAGAAACAGATATGTCTCCGAATCCTAGAGATATACGCAAGAGAGCAGAAGATACTGTTGATAAGATTTTAGGTTTAGACGATTTAACTGCCGAGCCTGTGTCTTTCTTTGGCATGGGAAAGTCTAAGCATTTCAAGCACAGAGAACTAGATATACCTAATAGCTTAGTTTTTGATTTTATTCAGAACGACCCTATTGTTGTTATGAAAGCATACACTAATCGTGTTGCTCCTCGATATGAGTACGCTAAGAAGTTTAACTCAAAGTCATTAGATGAAGTCTTAGAAGACATCGAAGATGAGATGATGGCGGCTGGTAAAAGTACTAATGAAATCAACGCTGTTCGCAAAGATTTTATTATTATGTATGACAGGGTTGTTGGTACTGTTTTCCGTGAGCCTGATACATGGAGTAACAAACTAGCAACTGTTATGCGTGATGCCGCACAGCTTAATTACTTAGGTTCTGCTGGGTTCTCTACTTTGCCAGACATGGCTAAGATTGTAATGGAGCATGAACTTGGCACTATTATGAAGGTGCTGACAGATGTTATAGGCGACCAGAGGGTTCGCATGAACGCTTACGAGGGAAGAATAGCTGGTGAAATAATGGATATCATTAACGGTTCTTCTCATATGCGTGTGACTGAAGAATTATCTAATGATGTCTTTAGCAAAAACTTTTACGACAAAACGGCAGACGAAGCTAAGAACGTGTTCTATATGCTGAATTTGTTAGCTCCATTTACAAGAGTGTTTAAGCAAATGGACAGCATGTGTCGCGCACACACCATTGTTGATATGGCTTTAAGACGCGCAGATCCAAACGGCAAGTTGTCAGATTTAGATTTGGGGTACATGAGTCGGTACAATATCGGCAGTGACCAAGCAAAACAAATTAAACAGCTTGTTGACATGAACATTATCGAAAACTCCAGACCCGATGGTTCTGGTGTCTGGCTTTTAAATACTGAGAAATGGCCTACTGATGCTGTGTTTACACAATTAAGGGATGATGTCAGGGGTTCTTTAAATAGTGGTATTATGAATACAATTCTTATGGGTACACCAGCAGATAAACCAGTTCTTGTTGATGGCATATTCCATATACCTATGAGGATTGCTGGTAAGTTAGGTATGAAAGAAGACCCAAAGGTTCGAGGCTATGCTCGAATTGAAAATGGTTTAATGGGTATGCCGTTTCAGTTTATGTCATACAGCTTTGCGGCGGCTAACAAAATTACTGCCGCGTATGCTCAAGGACAGGTGCGTAATAGATTTACTGCAATGGCATTGTCTGTTGGGCTTGGCTATATGTCTCTTAGCATTAAATACAACCAGCCATTTAACAGTGAAGGTAGCCAAAGATATTGGGAACAGATGAGTTGGCAAGATAAACTAGGTAGGTCTATAGACCAATCAGGTTTATTGGCTTTGTTTACTGACCAGCTATACACAGCGATGTCTACATCTGCGGCATTAGGTGGACCCGACTTGGGAATGGGGATTATTAATCCAAAAGTTACGCCAGAAGAAGGCGACTATGGTTCTGTTGCAACTGGTTACGGTGGTGCTGGTGTTAGTATTGCAGACGATCTTATTCGTAACGGCTTAATGGAATTTATGTCTGGCAACTTTGGTGAAGGCTCAAAGAACATATTAGAGAATTTGCCATTTATGAGGCTGTGGTTTCTGAAGGGTATGGTGTCTGCAACTGGTGACGCTATGTCCAGAAGTAGGTTCTAAATTGTGCGTTGCGTGAATTTTTTTTGGCTAGTAAGGTTCGAGCATGGCTATTTCGTTAAATAATAACACACCTAGAGATTCGTATACCGTAACAAGCGGTAATACTCAGTCTTTATTTAATGTTACTTTTTCTTTCTTCGACCAAGAAGACTTAGATGTTTACTTAAATGGTGTGCAAATTTCATTAGGTGCAGATTTTACTGTAACTGGTGGCGATGGTTCTACTGGAACTATTAGCACTGTTGTTCCTGTTGCACCTGTTGGCTCTAATAGCACTGTAGTTATTACTAGAGACATTCCGCTTCAAAGAACTACAGACTTTCCGTTGTCTGGTGTGTTTAACATTGAAGCTTTGAATACAGAATTAGATAGATTGATTGCTATTGCTGGTGATTTGTCTGATGCGTCTACAAGGTCTATTAAATTAAATCCTGCTGACCCTGATGCTACTCTAAACCTTCCTCTTGTTTCCTCCCGAGCTGGTAATGTGCTTGGATTCGATGCCGATGGCGATGCTATTGCGGGTCCTGCCATTACCACGCTCAATAATGTGGTTGCAAATCAAACTGCCGCTAATACTGCGGCTACTAATGCGGCAACGTCTGCGGCGGCGGCTCTTGTAAGCGAAACAAATGCGGCTACATCAGCTACAACTGCCGCGAATACTTTGTCTGCGGCTAATCTTCCTACTAATTTTGTGGGTGAGGCTGGTAAAGTTCTCGAAGTAAACCCTGCTGAAACTGGTTATCAACTTGCTACATCTGCACAGAATAACGGTGTGTTCTATGGTCTGTATGTTGATGGCTCTACTGGCACATTAAAGGTTGACCATAGTGAGTTAGGTGTAGCTGGTTCATTCGACTTAAATGATTATGACAATTATTTTTTCTCATCTCCAAATGTAACATTTACCATTTCTGCAAGTGGTGTGTTGCAAATTAACACTCCATAGGGGAAGCTAATGGCAACGATAGATATTGGAAAAATCAGATTCACATGGAAAAGCGCATGGGTAAACACCACAGCTTACAGCCAGAATGATGCGGTTAGTTACAATGGCAGTTCATGGATTGCCAAGATTGATCAAACTGCTTCTGCTTATAACGCTCTTACAGTTTATAGTTCTGGGGACTTGGCTAGTGATGGGGGAGTTATTTACCGCTTTATAAATGTCACACCGACTGCTGGGCAACAACCATCAGCTAGTGTTGGCTACTGGTCTACTAATGAGCCAACTTCAACTAACACTGTGTATTGGGATATTGTTGCTGAAGGCACAAACATCCTGACAACCCAAGGCGACTTGATGACTCACGATGGCAGTAATGCTACTCGTCTTGCCAGAGGTAACAACGGTGAGGTTCTGACAGTATCAGGTAGCGATGTCACATTTTCTCCTTTAGATGCTTTGTCAGGTAGAAAATATCTTAAGCCAAACTATGACCAAGTTGTTCATCACAATGCGGCAACCACTTATGGGGCATCTGGCTCTAGGGCTTGGCTTGCTGACTATGCAAACAACTGGATACCCGAAAGCGGTATACCTAATCCAAAGATGAGTCCTCTTATGTTTCAAGATAAGTTGACAGGATACGGTGGTGGGTATCGTGGCTTTGCATATCTAAATCAAAACCATGAAGTCATTCTATCTGGCACAGATGGTTATCGTGTGATGGGTAACTCTGGTGGCAACACTCATCGCAGAGGCATTACAACTAATATATCTCCTGAGTTTGGTGGATTAGAAGATGGCGAATACTTTGTTCGCATTTGGTATCAGTATTACAATCTTTATGTAATGACTAACAAAGGCGGATTGTTTGCGGCTGGTTACAATGGTCATGGACAGCTTGGTGTTGGTGATACTTTAGATCGGCACAACCTTGTGCGCGTTCCTGCGTTTGGTCAGGGAAGAACTCACGGTGGTACTGGCACTCGTTTGTGTGGGTTCTGGACAATGGGTGGTGGCGAAGGTTCTGGTCAAGAACATTCTTGTTACGCTATTGATGAACAAGGCAGACTGTTTGTTTGGGGTCACAACAGAAACGGTATGTTGGGCAATGGTAACTCAACTAACCAAAACCGCCCTCAGTTAATAACTACAATGAGTGACGTAACTCACATTGAAATTGGCTATCATTCAGCTATGGCTATTGATGGAAGCAAGAATGTTTTTGCCACAGGTTACAATACCAACGGTCATCTTGCTGGTATTTCTGCACAAAATACTGCCGTTAATACTTGGACACAAATATCTGGTGCAACAAATGCTTATCAGATTATTAATAATAATTGCCAATACTATTCTGGTGGCTGGACTTATTATGGAACAAGTTATTATCTAAACGAAAGCGGAGAGCTTTACTCATCTGGGTATGGTGGCAATAACGCTTTGGGAACTGGCTCAACGTCTAATGCAAATGCTTATTCAAGGATTGGCGGTTCTACTACATACTCACGGATGTATGCTCACGGTCAAAGCCGAGACTTTGTTGGCGTAGTTATTGGTGGAACTCCATCATCACCTAATGGAGAGATATATCAATGGGGTGATAATGGTAATGCACAATTAGCTAATGGCACTACAACTAATTCATCAAGCCCAATTCAGCCATCCACTACTATGCTTTACACAAACACTACGGCATCAACTGCGGCTGACAGTGCGCCTACTAGCACTGCACTTACTTTCCCAAGAACTGACATTGTAAAAATCTGGCCTCAGTCTGGTATCCTTGGTCAAACAACAAGTCACATTTATTGTGAAGATAGTGTTGGTAATTTGTTTGTAAATGGTTACAGCCAAGGCTTTACATATTATCAGAACAACCATGGCAACACTAACATACTTAACTTTAGGCAAGATGTTGGTCCGATGAGTACACCAGAAACAACGACCACTAACTTCTGGGTTGGGGAAACTCAGAGAAGTGTCGAGGCTATTATAACAATGGGCTATTCATATAACTCAGAGGGAACTTCACTCTGCTTTATGAGTGATGGCACTATCTTGGTTCGTGGTTACAACGCTCAAGGACAGATTGAGTCTAGCGACCAGTACATCGAATCTTGGATGCAACTTAATTAGAGGTAAGTAATATGGCTCAAGCACTTTATAAATGGACTGGCGAAATCATTGAACCTGATGGTTACGACAGTGAGTTGGAAGCCCCACAATGGTATGGGTATGATGAGGATGGCAATGGTTATGCTTTGTTAGAAGCAGATTTTGCATCTTCATGTTCTTCATCTAATGATGATCTTGCCACTACTACAACTACGGCAGATAAAAATTGGGTTAAGGCTAACAGCCCTCAAGCAAAAATTTTGAACCAAGAATGTGTTGAGGAAATAAGGCAGAGCTATTCTATTGATGATGAGCTTCAAGCGTTACGAACTGATGACGCTACAGTTAAAGATGCTATCGCCGCTATTGTAGCTTCTTGTGTCACAAAGAAAAACGCATTGGTAGGTGATTAATGTCTAAGCCTACAGCGCAAACAGTTAAGTCACAGATAGATACACACGAAGCTGTGTGTGCTGAACGGTGGCGTGAAACCATAATCCGTATCAAAAGAATAGAGCATATTATGATTGGTTCTGCTGGGACAACTATCGTGTTATTGCTCACGATGGTGTTGCGTGGTTAGCTATGCTTGCCGAATTAGCGGCGGCTAACGCTGCATTTGCTGTAATTAAAACAGCACTGATGAACGGCAAGAGTATTGCGGATGTCGGGTCTAAGGTTTCTGATTATGTCAATGCTACTGAAGACCTAAGAAAATTAGGCGAGAAAAAAAAGAGAAGTGTCTTGGCTTCTGGCGGTGAGCTAGAAGAATTTATGCATTTAGAAAAGCTTAAACAACAAGAAGAAGAACTAAAACAACTGATGATATACACGGGTCGACCCGGACTTTGGGGAGATTGGGTAAGATTTCAAGCTGAAGCTAGGAAAGCTCGTCTCAAAAGAGCGCAAGACAGGCGGAAAAAAATACAGCATTGGATCGAAGTAGGACTGATTAGTGTTCTTTGTCTGGCTTTAGTGTGTACGATTATCGGATTCTTTTATTGGTTGGCTTATGTCTATGATAGATAGAATATTAGATTACTCACGCAAGGCCGCGCTTCTACCTAGAGGCATGATGCTTGTTATGACCATGATGAGTTGGCGTTGCGCTGAATGGTTTATGGATTTAGATGCGCCTACTGCTTCACAATCAGCTTTCGTTAGTGTTGTTATGGGTGCTATGACAGGCGCGTTTGGCATCTGGATGGGGCATGAGAATAAAAAATGATACAGTTATTAGGTGTAGTGGGCAACTTAGCCCAGACTTTTCTTGAAGGTAAAGTCGATAAGCAACGAGCTAAGTCTGAAATTCTAAAGACTGCGGCACAGCATGATAGTAAGTGGGAACTTATTATGGCTGAGTCTACAAAGTCTAGTTGGAAAGATGAGATAATAACTATCGTTGTGCTTGCCCCTTGTGTCATGGCATGGATAGACCCTGACTTAGCTAAACGTGGGTTTGATGTTATTGCTGAATTGCCTGATTGGTATCAAAACATATTGTATGTTACCATCCTAGCTGGTCTTGGTTTAAAAGGATTAGATAGGTTTAGGAAAAAGTAATGCAGTTATCAGAGAATTTTAGCTTAGAGGAAATGATTAAGAGTCAGACCGCATTACGCAAAGGTATCTCTAATCAGCCCTCAGAAGAACACACAAAGGCTTTAACAGAATTATGTATCAACCTACTTGAGCCTATTAGATGGCACTTCAGCAAGCCTATAAGCCCCAGCAGTGGGTATCGTAGTCCAGAGCTATGCGTTGCTATCGGATCAAGTATCCATTCTCAACATGCTAAAGGCGAGGCGGCTGACTTCGAGGTGGCTGGTGTAGATAACTACAAGTTAGCTACCTACATTGAGGAGACAATGGATTTCGACCAGCTTATTCTTGAGTATTATACTGGTGGCAATACTGGTTGGGTTCATTGTAGTTACAAAACTATAGGCAATCGCAAAGAAGTTTTAACCTACAATGGTAAAGAATATATGAGTGGATTAGTTCTCTAAAGAATAAGGGGCAAGCCCATCGACTCGCCCCTTGTTGGAGGAAGGAGAACTAATCAAACCCCCAACTAATCCTAGAAGGGAATGTCATCATCAATGACAACATCCTTGCTAGGATTATTATCTGTTGGTGGTTGATTGTCAACCTGAGTTTGAGGCATGGACACTTGGGCTGACATAAAATTCTTGCCATCCTCAGTTTGTTTTTTCCATGCCGCAATCCTTATCTTGCCGAACTTGCCCTGTTCATCCATCAACCCAGCATACTGTACTGAGCCTGTGTAGTCGGGCTTCTTGTCGTTGTCACCCTTGTCGTTGGGGAACACGGCACCGACTTTTGCCCAGACATCAATACGCTTTGAACCATCTTTGTTCTCTGCTGTTGTTAGGATGGTCTTGTGTTCGTGTCCAAACACATCGACCTTGCCTTGAAGTATAAACTTCTGTTCGGGGAAGGGGGTAAAGAAAGCCCCCGAGTTTGTGTTGTCATATTCTTCAGCCATTACCATGCTCCTTCATCTTTGGTTGCTGTTGTTGACTTGCCGCCACTTACTTTTGGCGTTGGCATACTTGCTGAATTTCCATCATCATCTTCAGATGGCAGACCAAACGCTGATTGTAATCCATAGCGTTTAGCATAGGTTATACCTGATCCCATCTTCTGTGGGTCAGTGTTGTCTTTAGTCAGGATAGGTGTGCGTCCTGTGACTGACTCGCCTGACTCATGCATAAGTATTGTAGTTACAAACATATGCGTTTCATCAAAGTCCACAAGCTGTGTGAATGTAAGCCCACACTTCCCAGCCTCCGCTCGAACAGTCTCAATGACTTCTTCTAGTGAAGCATACTTTGATTTGAAGAATGGATTGTTAGCCCCCTTCTTCGCGGCGGCACCTGAGTTGTGAAACTTAATTAAAGCTTTACATAATTCTTGCATCTTAGTTCTCCTTTACTGTGAAGCGCAAAGCACCACGCTTATCACGCTTGATTGTGAGAAGTTCACAATAAACTTCTCGCTCGTTATCACCGACCATATCCTTGAGATTTGATTTGACGTTATCAAATGTCTTGGCTTCGTCAGCAAACTTAATGTAGTCGTGACACATAGAGATAAACTCATTGTCACCACTGGCATCTCTACGCACCATGCCATCAACAGGAATCTTATCTATAGATGTTGGTGCTGGGGCTGATGCTGGTTCTGTGTCTGTGGTCACACACTTCCAGAACTCAGCTAGATGGACTTGCATCTTGTTGATGTAATCCCAATCCTTCTTAACGTATACACATTCCCATCTATTGTTACCGAATATAACAGATACATAGATGCCATCTTTTATGCCCAGCCACATATAGAATTGTAGCTGTGGCATGTATCGTTGAAGCACTGCTTCCATGTTGTTACGCTCATGGGTGTGCTTGCACTCAATCATTTCATGCGCTGTGCTATCTGGCTCTGGCTGTATCATAGCATCGGCAGTACCTTTGAGTGGTATGCCTTCCCAATTCATTTCCATTGGGTATTGCCATGCAGATATATTTGTATCTGGGTGCTGTTCAATAAACCAATCGAGGTTGAAGCTTTCAGTATGACTGCCAAGCCGTACTGCTATGTTGCCAGACAAATCATCTGGCTCTACACGACCTGTCTTTTCAAGCCATAGCTTGTGCCAATCACCAGCCATGATACGGTTGGCATCACTGCCACCTAAGAAACCTTTGCGTTCCATATTAGTTCTCCTTTGTTTAATTATACTACTGCAATTACGCAGTAAGTTCAACCCTTTTTCTTTCGAGGGCTACCATTAGAAGCTCACGCTTCTTCATACGCCATTTGATTTTGGCGTATATCTCTGCATAAGAAGGCCAGAAGGTTGTAGTCTCTGACGTTTCTTTGATTGCACGAACAACAATATCGGCAGGGTATTCAGATAACTGCATAGCTATTGCTTGTATGCGTACACTGTAATCATCTGCGTTCTCGCCAGATGGTTTGACAACAAGAGCCGCTAACATTTTTAGTTGGCTGATGATGTCATCTACTGGCAGGGGAACGAGCGATGCCGCAACCGCCCCCATCGCTCGTTCAACTGACAGGATGTTATCACATGATATGGTGTAGCCATTGAGCCTGATGTCAACGTCACCATCTTTAGGATAGCGCACTGTCTCTTTAGGAATTACCTGACAGCCGAGAATGGATTCCACCGAACAAAGAAGATTTGTGTCCACCACGTTTGGCTTTCCAATTTCCAGTAGCCTTGCCACTGCCTTCTCTTTCTGCTCTCCACTTAATGACGTTGTTACACCAGTAGCGGTAGCCTCTGTTGATGTCTTTGAGCTTTGTGCCTTTGGCGAGGTGGTGATTACGGAACTGATCTGCTTCAAGGTCATGGTCGATTTCTCCCTTCGAGTTAATAGAGACAATCAATTCATCACTTGGATGCCAGTCCTCTATCTTTGTTTTACTGGTTAGTAATAGGTTAGGGGTGCTGTCTGCACCTAGCTGGGTGCTGTCTGCAACTAACTGTGGGTATAATGTATACACAGTGGAACGCTTGTTGTTGCCTCGTTGCCGAGTAACATAGCCTTCTTCTTCTAACCAATTTAGTTTGCGAGTTATTGTTGAACGATTCATTGATGTTCGTTCTTCGATTGTAGTTAATGAAGGCCAACACTTATGCGTTTCTTCATTAGCATAATCAGCCAGAACAACCATCAACCACTTGGCATAGCAATCAGGAATCCTCTCCTTGATTACCTTCGCCATTAGTAAGAATGACATTTAAGTTCTCCTTTAAAAGTGGGGCGATGTACTTCTCAAATACATCACCGTCAAATATAACACAGGTTCTTGGTGTGCCTGTCTTACGTTTATAAATTGCAGCATCCCTTCCTTCTAACACCTTGAAAGCATTAGGAAAAGATGCGGCGTCACGGTACTTAACTTCAGTTACCAATCCGTGTCCGTTGAGTTTCCAGATGATGTCGCCAGAATATTCTCCTCCCAATTGTCCAGACATCGGTTGCCTTTTCGCTTGGAAGCCTTGCTCTTGTAACCAGTATACAATTCTTCTTTCGTGATAGTCGCCTTTTCTGCGATTCTTGCTTGCCAATAGTCTGCTCCTTTTTCCATACAGCTATCACAAATTGTGTGATGTGCTACTGGTTCTATTGATGCAAGCACACACACAAAGTAATGAGTGAGCGTTGAGCAAGCATCGCATTTATATGGTACGCCCTTGTTCGGGTCGCTATTTTTTAATCTTTTTCTTATAGATTTTGAGCGTAAGGCCAAGCGCATCTAACCAACAAGTAAACATAAAGCCACTAGGTACACGTTTGTGTTGCTCCCATTTGTGGATTAAAGATTTGTTGACTCCTATTCTGTGGGCTAGTTCTTCCTGAGACATCTTCTGTCTAGTACGATGGCTAACCATTTCATTGACAACATCACTGTAACTATCTGTCACTTGTGTTGGTTGTTTGTAATGCTCGAAGTTTTTCATATATCTTTAATGCTGTTGAGTGCCGCATATCCTGACCATACTTAACACGATAGTAAGTTGATGAAGGAACACCAGCTAATACAAAGGCATCCTTCAGCAACACGTTTGAGTTCGTAGCTTTTTGTTCTAAGATTTCATAATAACTTTTCATGTGGCTACGATTGCATACTTGCAGTTAATCGTCAATCCTCAGAAAATATCCAAGCCTCTAATTCTTCATCAGTCATTTCATCAGTGTAGTCTATTTGCTTTGTGACTGTACGGATTTTCTTTTTCTCCTTGATGTGAGGCAGTCGCTTCGGTTTTATAGTTACCTCCGCAACTGCCCTCACTCTTGGGATTGCTTCCAAGGTTGTGAACTTGTGGTCACAGGACAGGCAAGCACGCCTCCGCCTTATGGTATTGTTGGCAGATGAGCGTGAGTCTTTTACTTTCGTATCAGACTTACACTTGGGGCAATGCATACATCACCTGTTGACTACGACCTGACCTAGCTTTGCGCTTGCCATCAATCTTAATCAATCCTTTATCTAATAATTTTCTGTATCTAGGTGTAACAGATGAGGCTTTGACTTGCTCATTGACCCACATCAGGTCTTCGATCTGTTCTGATATAGCACCTTCGATGCTGAAGATTTTAATGTAGCTAAGAACAAGAGCTTCCAATTTGGTAGCATCTAATTTTTCTGCCGCCTCATGGCTAGTCGAGGGGTCGGTGTTACGAGCCAATTGATAGGCTTGAGTTTCAAAGAGGTCGTTCATTTTAGTTCTCCTTTTCTGATATGATTCCCTCATACACTGTGGTTTCTTGACAGCAACCATCTAGTTCGAGGGATGTTTCGAGTGCATCTTCTGGTGATGTGGCATACAGAGTATGAACAACTGTGTATGCCTCAAGTGTTTTGATATTATCTGAAAGACAATTAGCACAGAACCCACCAGTATCATTGTTCGGGTGGTACAAATCATTGTAGTTCTCATGCTGTTGATTACAGTCCACACACTCATAGAAGTCTGAGTGCTGGACTGTCATTGCTTTATCTTTAATAGGGTATTTCATCATCAATCTCTGGCGGTGGGTTGTGCTTCTCCCAAGCATCGACAGCGCGAGTCATAAATTTTTCACGATCAAACTTAGGGTTAGCTGTTGCAAGTTCATCAGCAAGTTGATGAATTACAGTAGGCCACCCCATTAGAGGGGCAACCTTATCTGCAATAAATTCAAGCTGACCTTTAGCAAGTAAAGGCTTAGTCATTACTTATCCTTTCTGATTGTTAGTCCATCCATATCGGCTGGAAGTATTTCACGAAGCGCAGGGATATAGGGCGAGTCATCA